>CABEEC010000068.1_pt1 | contig 11909 bp, 11 predicted proteins | sample 3423191 | NCBI WGS metagenome assembly CABEEC01 (sample SAMEA5534333, study PRJEB31848) | metagenome | biome: tundra; feature: field; material: soil | place: USA | collected 2013-05 | depth 0.15 m | reverse complement strand
GGAGACGTCTCGGCCATGTCGGCTCCGCCGGCGCAGGTCACCACGCCTCCGATGCCCGCCGCGCCCGTCAACGTCGGGGCAACGCCAAACAACGGATCAGCAGTCACGGTAACCTGGTCCGAAAACATTCCGGCCAACGGTATGCCGATTCAGTACTACAATATTCTCCGCGGTACGTCTCCAACCGGCCTGGCCGCGCTGACCAAGGGGCAGGCGTCTCCATTTATCGATACCGGAGCCTCTCCGAACACTACTTACTACTACGCGATACAAGCGGTTGACACTGGCGGAGACGTCTCGGCCATTTCGGCTCCGCCGGCGCAGGCCACCACGCCTCCGATGCCCGCCGCGCCGGTTAACATCGGGGCGACGGCAAACAACGACACAGCAGTCACGGTAACCTGGTCCGAAAACATTTCCGCCTATGGTCTGCCGATTCAGTACTACAATATCTTCCGGGGGACGTCTCCCACTGGCCTTACCAAACTGGGCTCCCGGATCGCGTCTTCATGTATCGACACTGGAGTTTCTCCGAACACTACGTACTACTACGCAATACAAGCGGTTGACACTAGCTACGACGTCTCGCCCATGTCGGCGACGGTGCAGGTCACCACGCCGTCCTAGAACCTAAACAACCCGCCGCTCGGTAACGAGAAAGGCGCCGCACGCCCGAAATCCTGTTTCTATTGGCGGCCACCGGGAAGGCGCGTGTTCGCCTCACCGTCTGGCGCGGTACGATGGCGAACGGCAAAGCTCTAGGCTTGAACCGAAGGGCCCACAGACAGGTGCGGCATACGCAAAAGGGGCCGACCGCCGTCAATGACGAACGCTCAATGGGCACAGCCTGGGATCTCTTACACAGTGCTGAGGCCGCTCGATCTTCAGCACGTGCAGCGGATCATTTTCGTGGGCGATCCGAACCGTCTCCCGCCAATCGGTGCCGGCCGCCCGTGCGCCGATCGAGTAGGCACGTTACGGAAGGGGAAATCCTCCAACAGAGCAGAAGTGAAGGCGCGGGCGGCGGCAATGGCGTAATCAGTGAGTCTCGCAGAATATGGCGACAGGCCGCTGGGCGCACCGCTGCCCATAATGTGGGGACTCTCAGTCCGCGCGGAGCTCTCCGCGCCGCATTGGCAGGGCTGTTGGACATTTCCAGGCTGGACTGGAGTCCCGCGCAGGCCGAGAGTCTGCCCAACCAAGGCTGTCAGGGTATTTTGCGAGGCTCAGAAGGCCCGGAGGCGCGCCCACTGAACCAAAGTCGACAGTCTCGGCCCGCTTGCGAAAGAATGCGCGCCGCCTCTCTGTTCGGCATGTGTGGCAACCTGTATAATCTTAGCCCTGGGAGCATTCGTGATGAAACCCTCGCGCCGTCAGTTCCTCTCTTTGCCAGCCCTCGCCGCGGGCCAGACCTCTTCCGGCCATGCGACGAAGATCGTCTGTGTGGGCGGCCATCCGGACGATCCCGAATCCGGGTGTGGCGGCACGTTGGCGCGCTATGCGGCGATGGGGGCCAGCGTCACGATCGTTTATCTCACACGCGGAGAGGCGGGCGTTCCGCGCAAGTCGCACGACGAAGCCGCCGCCATTCGATCGGCCGAGTGCGAGGCCGCCTGCCGGATCCTGGGGGCCAAGGCCCGTCTTCGCCGGCCAGATCGACGGCGCCACCGTGGTGGACAGCAACGCCGCGGAATCGCTGCGCAAGCTGATCTTCGCCGAAGATCCCGACGTTCTGTTTACGCAATGGCCGATCGATACGCACCTGGACCACCAGGCTGCCAGCACGCTGGCCTTTCGCGCCTGGCTGGCCGCGCGCGGCCGATTCGAATTGTACTATTACGAAGTCGACCTCGGCGCGCAGACCATGGGCTTTCATCCCACCGATTACGTGGACGTGAGTGGCGTCCGCGATAAGAAAAAAGCGGCGCTGTTCGCCCACAAGAGCCAGGACGGCGAGCGCATCTACCGCGAATTCCACCAGGCGATGGAGAGCTATCGCGGCCGCGAGTCGGGCTGTGAAGCCGCGGAAGCCTTCGTGCATCTGGCGCGCGTCCACAGCACCACGAAGCTGCCCGGCCTGGGGGACTGATCCGGCACGGCTTTAGCTTAGCAGCCCGTGGTGAAAACCGCTCCCTGACGGTCGCGGCTCGGTGTGCGGCCGTGTGCCTCATTCGGAGCCGCGACCGTTAGGGAGCGGTTCTTGGGTGGAGGCAAGTGTCACCGTCTTAGGTGAAATTCACTAGCTTAGCGGGCCGTCCACCCGCCGTCGATGAGCATGGTGTGGCCAGTGATCAGCGACGCTGCCGGGCAGGCCAGGAACACCACCGCGCCGGCTACATCCATCGGCTCGCCGATGCGATGCAGCGCAGCGATGCGCTCCACGACGTCGGCGCGGAAAGCCGGATCGGCCAGCGCCTCCTCGGTGCCCGGCGTGTGGATGAACGTGGGCGCCACGGCGTTCACCGTAATGTTGTATTTGCCCCATTCGACGGCCAGGCATTTGGTCAGGTGGGCAATGGCGGCCTTGGTCATGCAGTACACCGACTCGGTGGGCAGCGCGGCAAAGCCCGCCTGCGATCCCATGTTGACGATGCGCCCGCCATTCTGCCGGATCATGACGCGCGCCGCAGACTGACTGGCGAAGAAGGTCCCCTTCAGATTCACGCACAGCGTCAGGTCGAAGTCGTCCTCGCGCACGTCTTCGGCCGGATTTCCGGGCGCAATTCCGGCGTTATTGACTAAAATATCGAGCCGGCCGAAATGCGCGGCGGCGCCGTCCACCGCGCGCTGGATCTGGTCGAGGCTGGTGACATCCATTTGTAGCGGCAAAGCGCGCCGCCCCAGGGCTTCGATCTCCCGCGGCAGATCGCCGTGGGCATGCACGTCGCGCAGCCCCAACGCCACATCCGCGCCGGCGTGCGCCAGGGCCAGCGAAATGGCGCGTCCCAGGCCTCGGGCGGCGCCGGTGACCAGCGCCACCTGCCCGTTGAGGTCAAATTGAGGGAATCCGTTCATATGTGGTCCGGCTGTTTACTGAACTCCCAACTGCCACGCCACGAAGGTGAGCTCCAATGTCGAATCCTCGATGATCTTGCTCAGCGGCGTTCCTCCCGAATGCCCGGCCTTCGTGTCGTACAAGATCATGACCGGCCGCTCCGAGCTGGTGGCCGCCTTGCAGCCGCGCGGTCATTTTGCGAGCCTGTTCCGGAGGCACCCGCGTATCGGCGTCGCCGCTGGTGATGAGCACCGCGGGGTACTTCGTTCCAGGCCGCACGTGCTCGTAGAGCGAATATGCGTAGAGATACTTGAATTGCTCCGGATCGGCGGCATTGCCGTATTCCAACAATGCGGGTGGATTGTTGTTCTTCGTGTACTTGTAATACCGCACCATGTCCAGATCGGGATGCCAGCACACGACGGCTTGGAACAAATCCGGACGCTCGGTCAAAACGGCGCCCACCAGCAGGCCGCCATTGCTGCCGCCCCACATCGCCAGCTTCCGCGCGTTGGTGTACCGCTTCTGAATCAGCCACTCCGCCGCGGCGATGAAGTCGTCGAAGACGTTCTGTTTCTTATCCAGCATACCGGCGCGATGCCACTCCTCGCCGAACTCCCCGCCGCCGCGAATGTTGGCCACCGCATAGATTCCGCCGTGCTCGATCCACCACGCGGCGCTCGGGTTGAAATGCGGCGTGATGCTGACGTTGAAGCCGCCGTAACCGTACAGGATCGTGGGCGTCTGGCCGTCCGGCCGCAGTCCTTTCCGATGAATGACGAACATCGGAATACGCGTGCCGTCCTTTGAGGATACCAGACTTGTTCGGTCTCGAAGCGCTCCGGTTCGAACGGTACCGCGTCGCGATACCACAGGGTTCGCGCACCGGTAGAGGCGCTATACCGGTAGAGCGAATACGGCATCGTGTAGGCGGAGAATGAGAGCAAGCCCTCGTCCCGATCGGCGCGTCCATAGATTCCACCCGAGCCGGGCCCGGGAAGAGCCACCTCGCCCAGCGGCGCGCCATCCAGCGAGTAGACGCCGATGCGCGAAGTGACGTTATGCAGACGATTGACGAACAACTTGCCGCCGATCACGGCAAAGCTTTCGATCGCGTCATCGCCCGCGGGCACCACCGTGCGCCATTTGTCCTGCCCCGGATCGCGCAGATCGATCTTCAAGATGCGCGACCTGGGCGCTTTCCAGTTGGTCTGGACCAGCAGGAAGTCTCCGGCGAATTGGGGATCGAACCTCGCGTCGATACCCGTGATTAAGGGCCCCAGGCATCGTCAACGATCACCGTCGCGCCAAACTGGGACGCTTGCACAACCGCCTCAACCTCGCCGCGATCCTGACCGCCTGGGCGGGTTGGTTCCGCGAGAAGGAAATCGACGGTGCCTTGTTCGTAGCCGTCGCAGCGCTGAAAAAAGCGTAAGTATCAAAGACGGCCTGCAAGCGATCTTTTGCCGCGCGATGTTTGAGGAGTTCCTCCCGGACAGCTTTCGGCACCAGCACGATTGAGAAAAGGAAGCTCAGCTTGGGCACAAGGTCCAGATGGTCGAGAGCAATGACACACGAACTGTCGATCGTACAGCGGCGGGCCCGCATTCGAATCTGGTTCAATCGGAGGGTGCCAGGATCAACAGGCCCAAGGCAAGCGTACCTAAGGCCAAAAGGGCATTCTTTGCATTCTGCTGGACGTTGATGGTTTTGAGATGCTGCACTATCCCGATCTCCGCTCCGTCCGGACTGGCTGGGTTGATCTCGACAAGGTTGGGCCCAAAGTATGGTTGAAGCTGCGGTACGAACGCTAGGTACGACATTACGATCATGTGTTTGTGAAGAGCCATGCCGGCGTTGACTTCCAGGCGGCAGGCCTCTGTGAGGCCCGCTCCGACGACGCCTAAAAACAACTTCTGCGTCATTCAGCTTTTGAGCAGCTTCCGGATCTAGAAGAGTTGCGAGACCTTGGCGAGTATATGCAGGCGGCACGTATACGGTGAGGCCATTTACGGCTCCCAAAGCTTGGAGACGAAGAGCCGTGACCTGATCGGCGGCATCGCCGTATGAGATGAATACTTTCATATCGTCCCCCTCAATTCTGACAGGCAGTACACGGTGTTAACGTTGACGCGAGGAGACTGGATGAGATACTCCACCATATTTTTCGCCCTGCTTGTCGCTTCAATGCCGTCCGCTTGGGCTACCGACGCCGTGGCGGCCACTCCGCCGATGGGCTGGAACAGTTGGGACTGCTACGGCACCACGGTGACCGAGGCGGAAGTGAAGGCCAACGCCGATTACATGGCCCAGCATCTCAAGCAGCACGGCTGGCAGTACGTGGTCATCGACATCCAGTGGTCCGAGCCGAACGCCCAGGCGCACGGTTACCGCCCCGGCGCGCAACTCTCCATGGACGAGTACGGCAGGCTCATTCCGGCGGTGAACCGGTTCCCGTCCTCGGCGGGCGGCCGCGGCTTCCGGCCTCTGGCCGACTACATCCACGGCCTTGGACTGCGCTTCGGCATCCATATTATGCGCGGCATTCCCAGGCAGGCGGTGAAGGCCAATCTGCCGGTCTTCGCCGGCGTGCGGGAGATGGCGCGCGCCGCCGATATCGCGGACACCGCTTCCGTTTGCCCGTGGAACAGCGATATGTACGGCGTCGATCTGAGCCGTCCGGGCGGGCAGGATTACTACGATTCGATTCTGAAGCTCTATGCCGATTGGGGCGTGGACTACATCAAGGCCGACGACATCGCGCGGCCCGCGCACCGTGAGGAGATCGCCGCATTGCATCGGGCGATCGTGAAGACGGGGCGTCCCATCGTGTTGAGCCTGTCGCCGGGGCCGGCCATGATCAAGGACGTGGCGTTCCTGCAGGACAACGCCAACATGTGGCGCATCTCGGACGATTTCTGGGACGACTGGAAGGCGCTGCGGCTGAATTTCATACTGATGTCGATTTGGAGCGGCATGGGACGGCCGGGCGCATGGCCCGACGCGGATATGCTGCCGCTGGGCCGCATCGGCATTCGCGCGGAGCGCGGCGAAAACCGCATGACGCGATTCACGCGCGACGAGCAGCGCACGCTGATGAGCCTGTGGTCGATCGCCCAGGCGCCGCTGATGTTCGGCGGCGACCTGCCCAGCAACGACGATTTCACGCTATCGCTGGTTAGCAATGATGAGGTGTTGGCGGCCGATCAGCACGGTGCGCATGGCGGCGCGTTTGCCGAGGGCGGCGACAGCGTTGTCTGGACAGCCGACAGCGTGGGCGCGGACGAGAAGTACGTGGCGGTGTTCAATGTGGGCGAGGCGGGGCCTATCGACATTCGCGTCGATTGGGCCGCTCTCAAGCTGCCGGAGAGGTGCGTGCTGCGGGATTTGTGGGAGCGGAAGGATATCGGTACGATTCCCGGCGGGTACACGTTCCGCGTCAGGCCGCACGGGTCGGGAATCTACAAGATAAAGGCGGCCCAAAATTAAAGGCCCCGGCTGGGAAGCCGGGGCCATGCACTCAGAGGGTTGGCGGCGGGAGGGGACTCGCCGCCAGGGATGCTGTCTGTATTGACTTCAATGTATCATTTTCAGATCTGTTTGTCTAGTATCTCGTAAACTATTTTGTGATTTTTCTTGGCCTCAAAATTTAAAGGCCCCGGCTGGGTATCCGGGGCCTTGCACTCAGAGGGTTGGCGGCGGGAGGGGACTCGCCGCCAGGGATGCTGTCTGTATGGGTCTAATGTAACCTTTTCAGATCTGGTTGTCCAGTGTTTTTTGAAAGATTTTTCGAAAATATTATGGCGCATCAGTTTTGTCGAAAAACTCCACAGTTCGAGCGCTCCGCGGGGTGGTAGAATCCACCGCATGGAAGATCCGAACACAGCCCGCAGGCAATTTCTCAAATCGGCAGGGGTGGCGCTGACCACTTCCCTTTTCACCGGCAACGTCAGGGGCGCGAACGATCGGGTGGCCGCCGCGTTTATCGGCATGGGGCGCATGGGCACCGGCAACCTGGATTACGCCATGCGGCAGCCCAACCTGCAGGTGGTGGCCGTCTGCGACGTCTACCAGCCGAACCTGGACGATGCCATGGCCAAGGCCGGCGCAAAGGGGCACAGTCCCCGTGCGGTCCACGATTTTCGAGAGATCCTGGCGGACAAGTCCATCGATATCGTGAATATCTCGACGCCGGATCACTGGCACGCCTACATGACCGTGGAGGCATGCAAGGCGGGCAAGGACGTATACGTGGAAAAGCCCGTGTGCGTGGTGGTCGAAGAAGGCCGGATGATGGTCGAGGCCGCCCGCAAGTACAACCGCGTGGTGCAGGCCGGAACCATGCAGCGTTCGGCGATCCACTTCCAGCAGGCCTGCGACATCGTGCGGCGGGGCGGATTGGGCAAGGTCACCTTTGTGCGCACGTGGAACTACGGTAATTTGCCCGCGGAAGGCATCGGCAACCCGCCGGATAGCGATCCGCCGCCCTCGCTCGATTGGGATATGTGGCTGGGCCCCGCGCCCATGCGGCCTTTCAACCGCAACCGCTTCGGCGTGGACCCCAAAGAATTTTCGAATTTCCGCTGGTTCTGGGATTACGCCGGCGGCATGATGACGGACTGGGGCGTGCATTGGCTGGACATCGTGCAGATGGCATTCGACGAGGCCATGCCGCGCTCCATCGCGAGCATGGGTGGCAAGCTGTGGTTCACCGATAACCGGGAGACGCCCGATACGTTGCAGGTGACCTACGAGTATCCGGGTTTCGTGGCCACTTACGAGAACCGCAACGCCAACGGACAATCTATGTTCAACAAAGGCGGCGGCATTCTGTTCCATGGCAGCGAGGCGACGCTGTACGTGGATCGCGAAGGTTACCGCGTGATACCCGAGGGTAAAGGCGGCCGGCAGACGGAAGTGAAGTCCAGTTCGAGCGGCAACGCGAACCACTGGGCCAACTTCTTGGAATGCGTGCGCACCCGCCAGCGGCCGGTCAGCGATATTGAGAAGTGTTTTCGCTCGACCTCAACCTGCCTGCTGGGCAACGTGGCCCTGCGCAGCCGGATGCGCCTGGACTGGGACGAGCGCGAATTGACCGTGGCGCAGGTGCCGGCGCGCGGCTTCCTGGCGAGGGATTACCGGGCGCCTTGGAAGCTGGTGGTGTAAGAGAAGAGAGAGCCCGGCGATTGAGGCAGTAACGCTCCACCAAGGGAGCGTGAGGATTTGTAGGCTGGATGTTTGGTCGTCCTGGCAGGAAAACAGGCGGACCGAACTCCCTCTTTCGCCTTCACAATAAGCCGGGAGCGGGTAGAATAGTGGATACGATTGCTCCAAAGTATTGAAAACAGGGCGAAAAAGTTCTGGCTCGGCTTGTGACCGGAAACCGGTCAAAGTTGGGAAGAGGGCCAGAGGCAGCCGATCTGATTCTCTTTCAGACGGTTATGTTACCGCAGGCAGAGATCCGGTCGCGAGCAATCCCCGGACAAGCCTGGAACTCTTCTGTAAGTAGCCTTTTTCCAGCTCTTTTCTCGCCCGTCAGGTTTGATTGCGGTGCGTTCTGCGGGTGAACTCGCTTGGCAATCCTTCTCGGCCCCGCGAGCGATGACCCTCGGAATTGGATCAGATTGGCCGCATATGTAAATCTCCTATCGCTCCAGCTATTGACCCACGGCCGGCGATCCGATGAGCAGCCTGAGGTGGACGCACCAGACCACGGCCAAGATCGCTGGACAATTAGATCGGCTGGGCATCCGGGTCGGCGCCCGTACGGTCGCCCGATTACTCGACAAACTGCACTTCTCGCTCCGCGTGCACTGCAAAAAGATCGCCGCGGGGAACCGCTCGACACGCGACCAACAGTCCGCCACATTACCCGGCTGCGCAGTCGATTCTGTCGTCACCGCAATCCCATCGTCAGTGTCGATGCCAAGAAGCGGGAACTGTTGGGCAATTTCAAGAATGCCGGCCGGAAGTGGCAGCGCATCCCCACGCCGCTAACCGCGGTTCTGTGTTCGTCGGCGTCAGTCACGAGACCTCCGCCTTTGCCGTCACTTCTGCCGCTGGTGGCGCCGGGAGGGATGCCGGCGCTACCCCAACGCCAAACACTTGCCGATCCTGGCCGACACCGGCGGCAGCAATTCCGCCACGCATGGTGGTTGGAAGGACCAACTCCAGCAGCGCCTCTGTGATCGCCTGGGGCTCACCGTCACCGTGGCCCACTATCCCACCGGCGCCTCCAAGTACAACCCGATTGACGCCGCCTGTTCAGTCAAATCAGCGAGAACTGGACCGCCGAGCCTCTCACCGGCTACGGCAAGATCCTCGGTCTGATCCGCAAAACCACCACCACCACGGGACTCAAAGTGCGCGCCTACCTGGACACGAAGGACTACCCGCTCAAAGTCAAACCGTCTGCCCAAAGGTTACGGGAACTTCGAATCACCCGGCACACAACCCTGCCAAAGTGGAACTACACCATGCTTAGGGTCGAACTTGGCTATGAAACCCGCCACTTGCTTGGCGGGCGATTCCGCGTAGACAGGCTTGGCACTTTGCTTCACTGTTTCACTTTAATTAACGAGCGCCGCTCTGCCACAATTGTGAGGGGGATCAAATGACCGCTGCTTACGACGCCATCGTCATCGGAACCGGACAGGCCGGCCCTTCACTGGCGGCGCGCCTGGCCAAGGCGGGGTTAAAGGTCGCCATCGTCGAGCGCAAGTTGTTCGGCGGCACCTGTGTCAACACAGGCTGCATTCCTACCAAGGCCATGGTCGCCAGCGCTTACGCCGCCCATATGGTTCGCCGCGCAGCCGAGTTCGGGGTGGATGCCGGCGGAGGCTCAAGCGTCGATATGCGGCGGGTGAAAGCCAGGAAGGATGCCATATCGGGGAAATCCAGGACAACGGTTGAGGCATGGCTGAAGAACATGGACAACTGCACCGTCTATGAGGGCCACGCTCGCTTCGAGTCGCCCCAAGAGGTAAGCGTCGGACCGCACCGGCTCACCGCCAAGCGGATCTTCATCAACGTGGGCGGGCGCGCGGTGGTGCCGCAAATGCCCGGACTGGATCAGGTCGAGTACCTCACCAACAGTTCCATGATGAACGTCGACTTTCTTCCCAGACACCTGATCGTTGTGGGCGGCAGCTATATCGGCCTGGAGTTCGGACAGATGTACCGGCGTTTTGGAAGCCAGGTCACGATCCTGGAAATGGGGCCGCGTTTGGTTCAGCGGGAAGACGAAGACGTGTCGGCGGCCATCCAGGAGATCCTGGCGCGGGAGGAGATCGACGTGCGCCTGAACGCGAAATGCATCGGCTTTTCCAGGCGCGGCGGAGAGATTATGGCGCACGCGGACTGCGCGGCCGGCTCGCCGGAGGTTGGCGGCTCGCATTTGCTGCTGGCGGTTGGCCGGCGCCCGAATACCGATGACCTTGGGCTGGAAGCCGCCGGCGTGGCGGTGGATGCCCACGGGTACATCGCGGTCGACGATCAATTGCGCACCAGCGCACCGGGCATCTGGGCGCTGGGCGACTGCAACGGCAAAGGCGGGTTTACGCACACCGCCTATAACGATTTCGAAATTGTGGCGGCGAACCTGCTCGATAACGACCCGCGCCGCGTGAGTGACCGCATACCGGCTTACGCACTGTACATCGACCCGCCGCTGGGGCGCGCCGGCCTGACCGAGGCGGAGGTCCGCAAAACCGGCCGGAGTGCGCTGGTTGGGAAACGTCCGATGACCAAAGTCGGACGCGCCGTGGAGAAGGGCGAATCGCAGGGCTTCATGAAAATTGTGGTCGACGCGCAATCGAAAGAAATCCTGGGCGCCGCCATTCTGGGCACAGGCGGCGATGAGGCCATTCATTCGATTCTGGACGTCATGTATGCGAAGGCGCCCTACACAACCATTCAAAGGGCCGTGCACATTCACCCCACCGTTTCCGAACTCATTCCCACCATGTTGGGCGAACTCCAGCCTCTCGCTGGCAAGGGCGCGTAGGTGGAAGTACAATAGGTGGACCAAGGAGGGAAAATGTCGGTATACGTTTTGGCATTTCTGATTGGCGTGGTTGCCGGGCTTCGTGCGCTGACGCCGCTTGCCGCAGTCAGTTGGGCTGCCCGCTTGGGTTGGCTCCATCTGGAAAATACCTGGCTGGCGTTTCTGGGCTTTGCGGCTACGCCGTACATCGTCAGCGTGCTGGCGATTGGGGAGCTGATCAACGACAAGCTGCCCAAGACGCCCAGCCGGAAAGCGCCCCCGGGGTTCATAGCCCGGATCGTGACCGGAGCATTGTGCGGTGCCGCTATTGGCGCGGCCAGCCAGTCGCTGTTTGGTGGTTTGGTGGCGGGCGCGATTGGCGCAGTCGTGGGGACGCTGGGCGGCTACGAGTTTCGGTCCCGGCTGGTCAGAGCCATCGGCGGGAAGGATCTTCCGATTGCGCTGCTCGAGGATGTGATCGCGGTCGGCGGCGCATTTTTGATTGTCTCGCGGTTTGCGTGAAGCTAAGAGCTGAAAGCTGATGGCTGACAGCTTCTAAAACACGCGGCGCTTCAGCCTCTCCACGGTGAACGTCGCCGTATCGGCGACCGCCATGACCGCCATCACGCCCGCCTGCACCGGGTCGCTGACCACCAGGTCCGCCGCATCCGGGACGCTCCCCGCCATGTTCAGACTGATCACCAGCAGACCTTCCTGACGCACCTCCCGCACGGCCTGCTCGATCTCTCCGCCCATCAACGATCCCGCCAGCACCAGCGCCTTGGCCCTGGGGAGCCGGGCCACCGCGCGCACCGCGTCCGCCAGCGCCTGCTCTCCCACCAGCGGGATCGTATCCACAGAGATGTGCTCGCCGCGGATATTGTGCCGGTCGGCCTCCGATACCGCGCCGATGGCCACCTGCCCCACCTG
>CABEEC010000067.1_pt1 | contig 11961 bp, 8 predicted proteins | sample 3423191 | NCBI WGS metagenome assembly CABEEC01 (sample SAMEA5534333, study PRJEB31848) | metagenome | biome: tundra; feature: field; material: soil | place: USA | collected 2013-05 | depth 0.15 m | reverse complement strand
ACAGTAGATGACAGTGCGTTGGGCGTATCGTCGGCCAGCCCGAAGTAATAACACCCGGGAGGCATCGGCGGCCACTCATCAATCAGTCCCGTGTGCCGTCGCGGCAGCGCTCGACGAGTTTCGGCGGTCGTTGCATAAAGGACCCCCTGCGAAGCACCCTGGAGACCTTGCGCCAACCGCTTCCTTAAAGGCGGCGCCGGTTTGGCATCTTCTCGATCGCTCGCGCAGCCTCGGCCGCAAGCGCCTCGACTCCCGCCGCTCGCCTCAGAGATAGCGAGTATAACGTTGCTGTCCAGGAAGACAAGTGGCGGCTCTTGGTTAGGGCGTTGCCGGCCGGACATCCCGCAGCACCGCGCCCCACGCCGGCAGGCCTCGCGCCGCGGCGTAAGAGTCGTCTTCCAGCGTGAAGGCCACGTCTACGCGCGCGCCAGCCTGCAGCTCCGCAGCGCGCTCGGCGAAATTCCAGGCCTTCATCATCATCGTGCGCCCGTTCTGCCGCAGCATCACGCGCAGATGCTTCTCCTTCAACACGGCGGGCGGACCGGCCACTTCCACATTCAGCGCGGCGAACAGCGGCGCGGGATTGCCGCAGCCGAACGGCGCCAGGCTGAACACCTCCGCCACGCTGCGCTCATCGATCTCGCGGAATTCCAACACGGCGTCGATCTCCACCTGCGGCGCCAGATCTTCGAGCGTCAGCCGCGCGGCGGCATATTCGTTGAAGCGCGCGCGGAACAAGTCCACCTTATCGGAAGCGAGCGTCACTCCCGCGGCTTGCCGGTGCCCGCCAAAACGCTCGAACAACTCCGGCATGGCCTCCAGCGCCTCCAGCAGATGAAATGGCCGGATGCTGCGCCCGGAACCCTGCGCCCGGCCATCCTCCGGATCCCGGCTGAGCACGAAGACGGGCCGGTGGAAGCGCTCCACCAGGCGCGCGGCCACAATGCCCAACACGCCGCGATGCCAATTGTCCGCCGCGAATACCAGCGCGCGCTGCCCATCGTCGACTGGCACGCGCGCGCACTGCTCCACTATCTGCTGCGTGACTTCCGCCTCCGCCTGCTGGCGCTCGCCATTCAGCGTGTGCAGTTGCTCGGCCAGCGCACGCGCGCGCTGCGGATCGCCGGTCAGGAACATCTCGATCACGGCGTTGGCCGTATCCATGCGCCCGGCGGCGTTAATGCGCGGCGCGATGCGGAACGCCACGCTGGTGGAAGACGGCACGCGCCCGCCGCTGAAGCCGGCCACATCGAGCAGCGCGCGCAGCCCCGGATTGCGCACCTCGCCCAGGCCGCTCAACCCGTGCTTCACGATGATGCGGTTCTCGCCCATCAGCGGCACCACGTCGGCGACCGTGCCGATGGCCACCAGTTTCAGAAACGATGCGGTGACGCGCCGCAGCTTATCGGGCGGCCAATCGAGCGAGGCGAGCAGCGCCTGCACCAGCTTGAACGCCACACCCACGCCGCACAGGTTCTTATCGGGATAGGCGCAGTCCGGCCGGTTGGGATTCAGCACGGCGAGAGCCGGGGGCAGTTCGGCCTCCGGCAGATGGTGATCGGTGATGATGACGTCGATCGACAGCTCATTGGCGCGCCGCACGACTTCCGCCGCGCGAATGCCGGTATCCACGCTGACGATCAGCTTGATGCCCTCGACGGCGGCCTTTTCCACCACATCGGCGCGCATCCCGTAGCCGTCGCGCAGGCGATGCGGAACGAAGAACGACGCCGCGCCGCCGGCCATTTCGATGGCTTTTTTCAGGATGACCACGGAGGTGGTCCCGTCCACGTCGTAATCGCCGTAGATCAGGATTTGCTCGCCGCCCGAGATGGCCCGCCGCAGCCGCTCGACAGCCTCGGACATGCCGCGCAACGAGCCGGGCGGGTGCAAATCGGCGAGCGATGGTTGCAGGAAACGCCGCGCGGCATCCGGATCGCCCAGCTCACGGGCCAGTAAGACGCGCGCGGCCGGAAGACGGATGCCCAATGCCGCGGCCAACGCCTCGGCTTCCTGCGCGTTGCCTTCGGGAATCAGCCAGCGGGCCTGAATGGGCATGCCGCGCGTCAGTTATTCGAAAAATAACCGAAGGAGCCGTCGTCTTCCTGTTCTGTTTCGCCGGCCGGCAGATGCACCGCGATTTCGTCGCCGATGCTCAGGAATTCGTCGTACCAGTCGGGACGGATTTCATACACGTACATGCGGGCGTGATGATCGAAGGCCAGCTCCAGCGAGCAGGTCACGCCTTCGTGCACACGCAGTTCGCGCAGCCGGGTTTCCAGGCCGCGTCGTTCTTCGCGGCTCAAATCGCACTCATCGAGTTCCTCGACGGCCTCGTCGACCTCCGGTGATTCGAACTCGCGCGCGGCGAACAGAATCATCTTGGCGCCGGTCTTGCGGGCGGTATCCAGGAACATCTGGTAATCGGGGTAACGTTCGGCGTCCCAGAGTACTATTGGCAGGCCTTCGAGGCCCCCCGGAGCGCTGCGGAAGATGGCGAATTCCGAATGCTCGAGGTACTCCACGATTTCCTGCTTCAGCGTGTCCAGATTCAGGTCCATAAGTCCTCCTTTGCGCTTAGACCAACACTAGAATATCAGAGGGTGAGGCCAAATCGCGGGCCGATGGAGTCACAATGGTTTTGGGCCCGATGTAAATTTTCCGGGATTGCTTGATGGCGATGCGTACATCCTCCTCGCAGACGAAGTCCACGGTCTGCGGCTTGGGAGGTGCGGGCGCCGCGCAGGCGGCGCAGGAGGCGGCCGGAGCGGGCACGGGTGCGGGTGCGGCCGCGGCCGCCGGGGCAACGGGCGCCGGCGGTGCAGCGCCCCGGCGCGCCAGGAATCTGTCCACAATATCGGTGGCGATCTTGGGCGCGGCGATGTAGGTCGCGGCGGCCGGCGGAACATTTGCCTGCTCCGAGCTCTGCCCCACCGGAGTCTCGAACGCCTCGGCCGGTGTGCGCACCGCGTAGGCCAGCCGCTTGATGTTATAGAGGTGCTGCGGCCCCACATTGTCGCTGGTGATGTTGCCCGCCGCCGCGCCGCAGCCCAGCGTCATGGAGGGGAACACATTCGTGGTAATGCCGGTCGAACCTTGCGGCGCAGGCGTATTCACCAGCACGCGATTGGCCGGCATGCGTTGCGCGTATTCGCGAATGCGCGCGTCGTCTTTCCCGTAGATCGCGCAAGTGTGGCCCAGCCCGCCGAACCGCAGCAGGCTCTCGCAAATGTTCATCCCGGCGGCGAAATCTTTCACCCAGTACAGCGCCAGCACCGGCGACAGCTTCTCCATCGAAAGCGGATGCTGCTTGCCGACGCCATCCAATTCGACCACCAGAATGGAAGTCTCCGGCGGAACTGTGAACCCCGCCATGGCGGCGATCTTCGTGGGCGCCTGTCCCACGCATGCGGGATTGATGGTCCAGTTCGGCGTTACCAGCAGCTTGCCCAGCGCCTGCTTCTGTTCCGCGTTGCAGAAATGCGCTTTGCCGGCCTTCAGCTCGGCCAGCACGCGCTCCTTCAGCACATCTTCCACCACGATGGCCTGCTCGCTGGAGCAGACCGTGCCGTAGTCGAACGACTTGCCCTCGATGACTTTGGCGATGGCGTCGGGGATATCGGCGGTGCGCTCGATCATTACAGGCACGTTGCCCGGTCCCACGCCGAAGGCGGGCTTGCCGCTGGAGTAGGCCGCGTGCACGATGCCGTGTCCGCCGGTGGAGAGAATCACGCCGGTGCGCTCGTGGCGCATCAGGGCGTTGGTGCCGTCCAGGCTGGCGTAGCCCAGGCACTGGACGATATCTTCGGGCGCGCCGGCTTCGAGCGCCGCGCGATACAGCAGGTCGGCGGTGGCGCAGGTGCAACGCACGGCGCGCGGATGCGGGCTGAGCACGATGGCGTTGCCGGCTTTGAGCGAGATCAGAATCTTGTAAATGGCGGTGGAGGTGGGATTGGTGGTGGGCAGGATGGCGGCCACCACGCCCACCGGGACGGCGTACTCCACGATGCGCTCTTCGGGAATCTCGCGCAGCATCCCGACGGTGCGCATGCCGCGCATCTTACGCGGCAGCAGGTCCGCGTTCAGCAGGTTCTTGGCGATCTTGTCCTTGACGTTGCCGTAGCCGGTTTCTTCGACCGCCATGGCGGCCAGACGTTCGGCATTGGCGCGGCCCGCGGCGGCCATGCGTTCGACGATCGCATCGACCTGCGCCTGGCTGTACTGGCGGTACTTCTGCCAAGCGGCGTAGGCCTTTTCCACCTTGGTGCGGACCTCTTGAATGGAGACGAGGTCTTTGTCTTCGAGCATCAGCCGAGAGATTTTTTGACCGGTCCGGCGCCCGGCAGCACCTTTTCGGTCTCTTCATGCGGGCGGGGGATGACGTGCACGGCCACCAGTTCGCCCACGCGCCGCGCGGCGGCGGCGCCCGCATCGGTGGCGGCTTTGACGGCGCCCACGTCCCCGCGCACGCTGACCACCACGTATCCGGCGCCGATGAATTCCTTGCCGGTGAGCACCACGTTGGCCGTCTTCACCATGGCGTCGGCCGCTTCGATCGCGCCGATTAGTCCCTTCGTTTCGATCAGGCCAAGGGCCTCCATCGACATTCTTGCCTCCAGTACGGAATGAAACTCTACCCTATCACAGAATGGGTTGGGCCGCGGAGCAGGTTGCTTTAAGGGAATGGCCGGGCTTCCCGGTGGTCGCCTGCTGGTTTTTGCGGCCGAAATCTGCGAGGCGCCGGGCCTTCGTCGGCGCGGCGGATTGTTGCCGGAGCCAGCGGCGGGTCACTTCTTACGATAGTCGCTGAGCGACGAGGTCTCAACGAGCAGCCCGCCCTTGATCGGGATTTATCTGCTCAAGGCACAGAGACAAGACCGTCTCCGAATTTGTTTGCGGATGTTGGTAAATGCGGGCGCCTTCCACGAAGCGTGCCCTGAGGTAATAGGTCTGCCCGGGTTCCGCCCTCAGGTTTGACAATGCCAACTTCCTGCCAACCACCGACGGCGGAGCGGATTGCCAATCCGCGCACAGGTGGTGCTCACCTGGTTCCACGGGGAAGAAGAAATAGGATGCGCCACGGTTTGCGCCCACCCAGGAACCGTCCAAGGCGACTCTGACGGTGGGTTTGCCCTGCAGAAATCCTGTGGGAGGGAGCTCATTGTCCCATTTCGTTTCCCACTGCTCCAGAACGTAAACCAGCGCCCTCCCGTGTTCGGGTTGCGGCGCGGGTTGCTGGGTTGCACTTGACTTCACACTGAACATCACATCGTCGGAACCGCAGGCGGCACTAATTAACGGCCGCCACGGCCGGGGCTTGATCCGCCGCGAGCACCGGCAACGACGAAAGAATCACCACTAGTAGGGTTTTCATATAGCCCGCGCACCTTAAGACGCATTCATGTGACGCTCGGTTACCACAATGCACCTGCAACCGAGAGCCACCTCAGGTTGCATTGCAGCGGGCCACCAGGGGAGACACGGGCTCTTGGCTCGCGCGCTTTGGCAGGATTTAGGTCGGCGCTCCAAAAACCGCCGAGCAAGGGTGAAAGGCCACCGTCTTCGCCGGGGAACCTGGCAATCCCTAACCCTTAGTACGCAAGTCTAGTACAAAGCTGGGTTGAATTGTTTCAGATCTGACCGTATTCTTCTCACATGCGGAAAAACGGCGACGGCCACCAATCCGGTGAGGCTCTGGAGAGTTACTCTTTGGGAAGACTCATTCCCTCCCGGACGGCCGCCTTTGAGCAGCACCTTTTAATCTGCCACCAGTGCCAAGCGAAACTAAACGCCATCGAACCCTACAATTTCGTCCATTACACCAGCGATGGGCCTTTCTATTCCCGGATCACAAAGCTGCGCACCGGAACGCTCCTTGCCCGGCATTGGGGCCGGAGCCTGGAGGGCGGCAAGGAGTTTCGCACGCGCCAGGGCGCGAAAGCATACCTGGCGCGCACATTCTCCCGGATGTTCCCGGAGCATACCTGCACGGCGCGTTGCGGCGCCACGGATTGCATTTGAGGAGCACCATCGCGCAGCCGGCGCCCCGAATTCGTATGCGGGGACGTATCGACGACCACCAAACCGGCGAGGATCCGGAGAGCTACTCCTTGGGACGACTCGTTCCCTACCTGATGCCTGGCTTTGAGCAGCACCTTTTGATCTGCCAGCGGTGCCGGATGGAACTCAACGCCATCGAACCCTGCAATTTCATCCACTACACCCGCGATGGGCCTTTCTATTCCCGCATCACGAAACTGCCGGCGGGAACGCTGTTTGCCCGGCATTGGGGCCGGAGCCTGGGAGGCGGCAAGGAGTTTCGCAGGCGCGAGGGCGCGAAAACATACCTGATGTGCACATTCTCGCTGATGTTCCCGGAGCATGCCTGCACGGCGGGCTGCGGCGCCACGGATTGCCTTTAAATATTACAAGAGGTGAATATCTTTTGAATCGCCCGGCAGATGATATACTGATACTTCCGGCAAACCGGAGTCCGGGGAAATGGACAACACGCTGGGTCTAGTGATGACCGGCGGAGGCGCCCGCGGCGCTTACCAAGCGGGCGTTCTCCAACGCATTGGGGAGATCAAACGGGTTCGCACGCGAGGCAATCCGTTCTCCATCATCGGAGGCACCTCAGCCGGCGCGATCAATGGCGGCGCCTTGGCCGCGGGCAGCGACGATTTCGCGTCAACCACCGAAATCCTCGCCCGGCTCTGGTCCGGCCTCAAACCTTCGAACATCTTTCACTGCGATGTTTTGACGCAGGCCCAAAATTCTCTGACCTGGATACTGGATCTCTCGTTTGGAGGCGTCGTGGGAGGGGGTAACGCCCATTCCCTGTTGGACGCCACGCCCTTGAAGCATTTTCTCGCGGCGCACCTGGATTGCGACCGGATCGAAGCCAATATCAAACGCGGGTACCTGTACGCCCTGGCGGTTTCCGCGACCAACTATAACTCGGGGAAAGGTTACCTGTTCATTCAAGGGAAAAAAGGGCATCCGATGTGGAACAGGAGCCGGCGAGTGACCCTCGCGACCAAGATCACGGTCGATCATATTTGCGCGTCCGCGGCCATCCCTTTGGTCTTCCGGCCGGTGAAGCTTCAGACAGCGCTGGGGACGGCCTTCTTCGGCGATGGTTGCATCCGTCTGCAGCAACCTCTCAGCCCGGTGGTGCGCCTGGGGGCGAAAAGGATTGTGGCCATCGGCGCCCGCTGCGAAAAGCTGGAACACCAGGAAGAAGCCACGGATCACAGAGATCCTTCTGTGGCGCAGATCATGGGCGTGCTTTTCAATGTCATGTTTCTGGATCATCTGGCGACTGACATCGAGCATCTGGAGCGGCTGAATCAGTTGCTAAGCAGCGGCCACATCGGACAGTCCGGCACGGAAGGATGCGAGAAGCTACGCCCTCTCAAGACGCTGCTCCTCACGCCTTCCGTGGATTTGTCCCACCTGGCCGAGGTGCACCAGAAGGACATGCCCTATCTGATCCAGTATTTCGTCAACAGCCTGGGGCGGGACGCGGCTTCGTCCGCGGATTTGATGAGCTATTTGCTGTTCACGTCAAAGTACACCAAAGACCTGATCGAGATTGGTTACGGCGACGCGGACCAGCGGATCGACGAGATCGAGACTTTTCTCTATTCCGCCTGAACCTCTGGAGGGCGGGCAATCCTGCCCGCAGCCGGCTTTTAGCCGGCTTCTGTGGTGGGACTGCCCCACCACCGCTTTTACCCCATGTTACGCTCGGCACATGAGCGGCCCGGATGCGGAAGGCTCCAGCGTGGCCGTCCTGGCGGAAAAGCCTTCGGTGGCGCGCGACATCGCGCGCGTGCTGGGCGCCACAAAACAAGGGCAAGGATACCTGCACGGCAACGGCTACGTAGTCACTTGGGCCATCGGCCACTTGGTCGCGCTGGCGCAGCCGCACGAGATCCAGCCGGAGTGGAAGCACTGGCGGCGCGACCTGCTCCCCATGCTGCCGCGCGACTGGCCGCTGGTGGTCTACGAGAAGACGCAGCCCCAGTTTGAGGTGGTACGCAAGATCCTGAACTCGCCGAAAGTGGCGAGGCTGGTGTGCGCCACCGACGCCGGCCGCGAAGGCGAACTGATCTTCCGTTACATCTACGAGGCCGCCGGATGCCGGAAACCGTTCAGCCGCCTCTGGATTTCATCGCTTACGCCGGACGCCATCCGCAAAGGTTTCGGCGAATTGAAGGACGGCGCGGCATACGATCCGTTGGCCGACGCGGCGCGCGGGCGCAGCCGCGCCGATTGGCTGGTGGGCATGAATCTCTCGCGCGCCTACACGCTGGCGCTGGACGACGATCTCTCGGTGGGCCGCGTGCAGACGCCCACGCTTGCCATGCTGGTGGAACGGGAACTGGCTATCCGCGCTTTCGTGCCGGAAGATTACATGGAGGTGGTGGCGACGTTCAGCCCTGGCGCGGATTCACAGTATCGGGGCACCTGGTTCCGCGAGCCCGCGAAGGATTCCATCCAGATGGCCATGCGGCTTCCGGCCGATGGCGAAGAAGCGGGGCGCATCGTGGCGCGGGCGCGCACCGGCGAAGCGCGCATTGCGTCGATCCAATCCGAAACGCAGCGCATGGGGCCGCCGCTGCTTTACGATCTCACCGAACTGCAGCGGCACGCCAATCGCCTCTATGGCTTCAGCGCGCAGAAGACCCTGGAGACCGCGCAGGCGCTTTACGAGAGCCGCAAGCTGATCAGCTATCCGCGCACCGATAGCCGCCACCTTTCGCAAGACGTGGCGCGCACATTGCCGGCGGTGGTGCGGGCAATCGAGCCGCCCTACCACGCACTGCTGGCGCCGGGCACAGGCGCGCGTCCGCTGGGCCGCCGCTTCGTGGACGATTCCAAGGTGACCGATCACCATGCCATCATCCCGACGGCCATGCACGCGGGCGATCTCACCGCCGATGAGCGCAAGATCTACGATCTGATCTGCCGGCGGTTGCTGGGTGCTTGGCACGACGATCACATCTGGGCGGTGACCACCGTGATCACCGCCATCTCCAACATCTCCAACGGGGGCGTGATCGACCGCTATCACACCAGCGGGACCGCCGTCGTGCAGGTGGGCTGGAAGGCGCTCGACGTGGTCCCGGAGCGCCGGCAGGAGCGCGCGCCGGACACGCCCACGCTGCCGCCGGGCTTGGCGCAAGGTCAACCGCAGACCGTGGCGGACGTGGAAGCCCTTAAGAAGAAGACGCGGCCTCCCAAGCGATTCACCGAAGGCACGCTGCTCACGGGCATGGAAACCGCGGGCAAGACGCTCGACGAGAAGGAATTGTCGGACGCCATGAAGGAGACCGGCCTGGGCACGCCTGCCACACGCGCCGCCATCATCGAGGTGTTGCTCAAGCGCGGGTATATCGTGCGGGAAGGCAAGATGCTGCAGGCCACCGAAAAGGGCATCCATCTGATCGAGGTGGTGCATCCGGAGGTGAAGAGCCCGGCGATGACGGGCCAATGGGAAGCCTACCTGAAGCGCATCCAGCGAGGGACGGCGAAGCTGGAGCCGTTTATCGAGGGGATTGAAAACTATGTGCGGGAGGTGGTGGGTAAGGTGGGGCAGCGCCCGAATGGGGCACCGCCCGAAACACAACCACCAGCCACCAGCCACCAAACACCAGCCACGGCGAGCAACGCGAGCCTGACGGATCTGCTGCAAAGCGTGTTTGGGTACGAATCATTCCGGCCGAACCAGGAAGCCGTTTGCGAAGCCGTCATCGCGGGCCGCGACGTGTTGCTCGTCATGCCCACCGGCTCCGGGAAATCTCTCTGCTACCAACTTCCCGGCGTCGCGCGCGGCGGCACCACGCTGGTGATCAGCCCGCTCATCGCGCTGATGGAAGATCAGGTGGCCAAGCTCAAGGCGCAGAACTGCGCGGTGGAGCGTATCCATTCCGGGCGCGACCGCGCAGCCTCGCGCCAGGCTTGCATCGACTATCTGGAGGGCAAGCTGCAATTCCTTTTCGTCGCGCCGGAGCGGCTGCGCGTGCCCGGTTTTCCGGCGATGCTGGCCAAACGAAAGCCGAACCTGGTGGCCATCGACGAAGCGCACTGCATCTCGCAATGGGGCCACGATTTCCGCCCCGACTACCGCATGATCGGCCAACACCTGCCGCATTTCCGTCCGGCGCCGGTGATCGCCATGACCGCCACGGCCACGACGCTGGTGCAGAACGACATCGTCGAGCAACTGGGGCTGGGCGAACCCGCCCGTTTCATTCACGGGTTCCGGCGGGCCAACATCGCCGTCGAAGTAGTGGAAGTGCCGCCCAGCGAGCGCGCCGACCTGGCCCGCGAGCTGCTGCAGGATGCCGCGCGCCGGCCCGCCATCGTGTACGTGCCCACGCGGCGCGAGGCCGACAGCTTCGCCGCCGAACTGAAACAGGATTTCCCGGCGGCCGCCTACCATGCCGGCCTGGAATCCGAGCGCCGCAAGAAAGTGCAGAACGCTTTCTTCAGCGGGGAATTGCAGGTGATCGTGGCCACCATCGCCTTCGGCATGGGCATCGACAAGCCCGATATCAGGACCGTGATCCACACCGCGCTGCCCGGTTCGCTCGAAGCCTATTACCAGGAAGTGGGGCGCGCCGGCCGCGATGGAGCGCCATCGCGCGCGGTGCTGATGCATGCCTATGCCGACCGCTTCACGCACGATTACTTCTTCGACCGCGATTATCCGGATGTGTCCGTCCTGGAGAACATCTACTCGCGGCTAGTCGATGAAGCGCGGCCCAAGGAAATGGTCCAGAGCATGGTGCGGATGGACCCGGACGTTTTCGATAAGGCGCTCGAAAAACTCTGGATTCACGGCGGCGCGGTGGTGGACGCCGCGGAGAATTTGAAACGCGGCAACGAAGCCTGGCGCGAACTGTATCTGGCGCAGGCCGAGCACAAGCTGGCGCAGATCGAGCTGATGATCCGCTACACGCAATCGAGCGAGTGCCGCATGCTCGGGCTGGTCCGGCATTTCGGCGACTACGCCGACGCGCAGCAGCGCTGCGGCATTTGCGATTTCTGCGCGCCGGACGAATCCATCGCGCAAAGCTTCCGGCCGGCTTCCGATGCCGAGCGCAAAGCCGCGGGGCGCATCCTGAGCGCGCTGAAGAAGTCCGGACGCAAAGCCACCGGCCGGCTGCACAGCGAAGTGTTCGCGGACTACTCGCTGGATCGCGACGGGTTCGAACAGGTGCTGGGCGCCATGGCGCGCGCCGGGTGGGTGGAGATGTCCGAAGCTTCGTTTCAGCAGGACGGGCGGCGCGTGGACTACCGGCTGGCGGGCCTGACCGCGGCCGGGCGGGATGTGGATGCGGATGCAGTGCCGGCGTTCGAGATGAAGCTGGAAATCGAGGCGACCGGGAAGCGCCGGAAGAAGGCGCGCGCCGCGCAACGTGGCAAAGCATCGCGCAAGCGGGAGAAGGCCGCGCCGCCCGCAGCCCCCCCCAATGCAGCCGTGGAGAAAGCTCTGCGCGACTGGCGGCTTGCCGAAGCCAAACGCCGCGGAGTACCCGCCTTCCGGATTTTGTCCGACAAATCGCTACAGGCCATAGCGGCGGATAAACCAGCCACCACTCGCGAATTGCTGGAAATCCCCGGTGTAGGAGCGCGCGTGGCGGAGCAATATGGCGCGCAGATTTTCCGGATTCTGGAGCGCGGTTGAAGGTTGCGGGGACTGGCCGGGCAGGTTGCCGCCCGTCTGGTCCGCCACGCGCCCACCCAAGTGATGACGCCTCTAGAATCCACGCGATTCGCGCCGGGTAGTATAGTAGCGGAGTAAAGGCGAAACCCATGGGCGAGCAGATCAGAGCGATTGTCAAGCCCGAACTGCTCGTCTGGGCACGTGAGAGCGCCCATTTCCAGCCTCACGCTGCGGCCAAGAAAGCCAAAGTTCCGGTTGAACGGCTGCTGGAGTGGGAGGCG
>CABEEC010000062.1_pt1 | contig 12004 bp, 7 predicted proteins | sample 3423191 | NCBI WGS metagenome assembly CABEEC01 (sample SAMEA5534333, study PRJEB31848) | metagenome | biome: tundra; feature: field; material: soil | place: USA | collected 2013-05 | depth 0.15 m | reverse complement strand
CCGCCAAGTCCCCACACAGGACAGCCGGCTCGTGCTTGCCGTGACTCACAACACGGCCTATTACGCCCTCGGAGACGCCACAGTCTGCTGTTCCTGGGGTACGCACGGTGTCGACACCGCCACCAACAACTCGTTCGTCCTCGCCTCCTATGTCGGAGTTGCGCCTTCTGTGGTCACTGACGCCGACGTCCAGCCGATCACGCAGCAAATCGCGCAATTCGTCGAGGATCCAATGGACGATCCTCTGTTCCACGGGCGACGCGGCGGCCCATCGCCGGGTAACACGGTAGCCGCTTGGGCGCGCCCCAGCGAGCAGGCCGCCTGCGGCGGCACCGCCATCGGCTCGCAGTACTTCCAACTCGAACCGACCGACACTAATCCGAAAAACAACATACCCGCCTCTAAACCGTTCCTCGCGAAGGTTGGCGGCGTCGATTTCCACCTTCAAAACGTCGCGCTGTTGCCCTGGTACACCGGCGCCGCGGCAGGGCTCGGCAAGACCTACAGCTTTCCCGACCCGAGCGCCCTCTCCACTCCCGCAAGCCCCTGCGCGCGGCGAGGCGGCGAATCCCTCGCGGGCCGGCCCACTGTTGCCGCCATCGCGCGCAACGGCCCGCCGAACGGCCACAAACTCATCGGCTACTGGGCCGGTTACGGCAGCGCCCAGTCGATCTTTCCTCTCCGCGAGATCTCGCCGCAATGGGACATCATCCTGGTTGCCTTCGCTACTCCCGACCCCCATGCGCCCGAGGGCACCGTGCAGTTCCACACCCCTGCCGGCTACGACGCCGCGCGGTTCAAATCCGATATTGCCTGGCTCAAGAGCCGGGGCAAGAAAGTGATGATTTCGCTCGGTGGAGGTGGCCAGCACTTCACTCTCGCCGACCCTAAGCGCATCCCCACCTTCGTGACCTCCGTGGAACAAATCGTTGGCGAGTACGGCTTCGACGGCATCGATATCGATTTCGAAAGTCCGTCACTTTCAATCGACCCCGGGGATACTGATTACCGCCGGCCCACCACGCCGTCGATCGTGAACCTCATCTCCGCCCTACGTCAGTTGCGAGATCGCTTCGGACCAGGATTCATGATCAGCCTCGTCCCTGAAGGCACCCAGATCCCGTCGGGATTCCCGAGCTACGGTGGACAGTTCGGTTCCTACCTCCCCATCGCCTACGCCCTACAGGATGCACTGTCCTTCATGGACGTGCAGGACTACAACACGCCGCCGCTCCAGGGCCTCGACGGCGAGATCTACCAGCCCGGCACGGTCGATTACCACGCCGCCATGACGGAACTCGTCCTCCACGGGTTCAACGCCGGTGGCGACCCGAAGCACTTTTTCGAGCCGCTGCCCGCTGACAAAGTTGCCGTCGGCTTTCTCACTGGCGACACCACGCCTGCGATCGTCAGTCAAGCGATGGAGTACCTGATCACGGGCAAGGCTCCCGTGGGCGTCACGTACAACCTTCGCCGGCCGGCGGGCTACCCCGCTCTGATCGGCGCGATGTTCTGGACTATCGACGCCGACCGGCGCGGCAACTACAATTTCTCGAACTCAATCGGTCCGCAACTGCACTCCTATCCCACGTCGCGGTAGTCCGTTGACGATGGCTTCCTCGTGGGTCTCGCCGTCCGATATGCAGCCGGGGATGTCCGGAAATTCGATCAAGTACCCGCCGCCCTCGTCATCGGTGAGCGGGCGAGCGCACCGCACGGAACGCATCCGGCTGAGGAGTTTGGCCGCGTCCGCTATCTCTCAATCGTATCCTGGACGCGGAAAACGTGGCTGAAAGCGCAACGGCAAGCCCCGGACCGGCCGGAGTATGCTGGTCTCGATGACCCCTGCAGCGCCCTTTGCGGCCGCCAGCCTGTGCGTAGCCGGCAACCTGAACCGCGATTTCCGGATCGCGCCTGTCGCGCCGGGCGGCTATCTCTTTCAGGATGGCGAGACGTCCGTGCCGTTTATTCGTGAAACCACGGGAGGCGGCGGAGCCAATACCGCCTGCGCCGCAGCCGCCTTGGGCGCGAAGGTTGCCTTTCTGGGCAAGGTCGGCGCGGATTCGCTCGGGCGGCGGCTGGAAGAGGCCCTGCGGCAACAAGGCGTCGATCCGCATCTGAAGCGCGACCCCGCGGCGCCCACGGGAACCTCGATCAATCTGGTCTACGACTCGGGGCATCGGCACTTCGTGAGTTGCCTGCCGAATAACGAATCGCTGACGTTCGAAGATCTGGACCTTTCCGTGCTGCCACGATACGAGCACTTGTCCCGCACCGATGTGTGGTTCTCCGAGGCGATGCTATACGGCGGCAACCAGCGCTTATTACGCGCGGCGCGAGAGGCCGGCATGTCCATTTCCATCGACCTGAATTGGGATCCGCAATGGGGCGTAGCGTCCAAGGCCGAAGTGGACCGGCGCAAGCAGGCGATTCGCGAGGTCCTGCCATGGGTCGACCTGGTGCACGGCAACGTCCGGGAGTTGAACGAGTTTGCCGGTTGCGCGGAATTGGAAGTCGCCATGCCGCGCATCGTGGACTGGGGAGCGGGCGCCATCGTCGTGCACATGGGTCCGGCTGGCGCAGGCTACTTCGATGGCTGCATCGATCGGCAGTCGTTCAGGCAGTCGTTCATCGTGGAGCCGGCTTGCCCGCCCGCCAGGCAGGTGAACACTACAGGTACGGGCGACGTGTTGAGCGTCTGCATGATGCTGCAGCATCGGCTGCCGATCCCGGTGCGCGACAAGCTCCGCCTGGCCAACCGGATCGTTTCGGAGTACATCGAGGGCGCGCGTGCGCTCGCGCCGGCGCTGTGATGGACGGCCGGTTACGAGTGGCCCAGAAACTCCCGCATATCCTGAATCACTTCCGCGGTCTTCTCGTGGATCACCCAGTGCGTGCCTTCCGCCACGCGGCGCACTGTCAGGTTCTTCACGTATTCGTCGAGGCCGTTAAGGTTGCCGGTGAGCAAGGCCGTATCCTTCTCGCCCCAGATCACCAGGGTCGGCGTCTCGATCGGTTTCATGGGCGGCAGCGTGTTGTCCAGCGTGCCCTGCGCGCCATCCACAGGCGAGCGAAGCCGCGCCGCGCGATAGTAGTTCAGGCCGCCGGTCAGCCCGCGACCCCAGTTGGCTAGGTACTCCTTGAGATCGGCCGGCGACGCCCACGGCTTCATCAGCCCTTGCAGAGTCGCGAAATCGTTCTGGCCCAGAACCTTTTCCGCCTGCGGAGAATTGAAGAGATTGAAATACGCGCTGGCCTTCTGCTGCGCGGGGTTGCCGGCCAGCTCGCGCGCGAAGACCGTGGGGTGCGGCGCGTTCACGATGACCAGCTTGTCCAGCATCTCCGGATGCGCCGCCGCAAAAGCCCATGCAATCACGCCGCCCCAATCGTGCCCCACCAGCACGAACCTGCGCGCCTTCAGCTTCACGGCCAGCGCGCGCACGTCTTCCACAATCACCGGCACGCGATAGCTCTCCACCTCCGCCGGGGCATCCGAAAGATTGTAGCCGCGCATGTCGGGCGCCACCGCGTGGTGGTCCTTGGCGAACTCCGGAATCAGGTCCTTCCACTCGTACCAGAATTCCGGGAATCCATGCAGAAACAGGATCAGGTCGCCCTTGCCCTGCTCCACGTAATGCAGCTTGACGCCGTTCACCTCGGCGTAGCGATGATGCCACTTGGTTTGCGCCATAAGGGTTGCCGTAGCCAGAATGCCTATACTAAGCCATCTTCTCCAGAACCGCATCGGTCACCTCCTGTGTGCTGTTTCGGCCGCCCAAATCCGGCGTTCGCACCTTGCCTTCGGCCAGAACCGCGGCCACCGCCTGCTCCACTTCGCGCGCGGCCGCCGGCTGTTCCAGATGCTCCAGCATCATGGAGGCGCTCAGGATCGCCGCCAGCGGGTTGACTATGCCTCTGCCCGCGATGTCCGGCGCCGAGCCGTGCACCGGCTCGAACATCGAGGGGAACCGCCGCGATGGGTCCAGATTGGCGCTGGCCGCCAGTCCCATGCTGCCGACGACGATTGCCGAGATGTCGCTCAGGATATCGCCAAACAGGTTCGAAGCCACCACCACGTCGAAGCTCTCCGGCCGGCGAATGAAGTTCATGGCGGCGGCATCCACCAGCAGGGATTCGGTTTCGATGCCGGGGAATTCCGTGGCCACATCGTTAAAGGTGCGATCCCACAGCGCCATGCTGTAGCCCTGCGCGTTCGATTTGGTGATCGACGTGACTCGCATTTTCTTGCCGCGCTTGACGGCCAGCTCGAACGCGTAGCGCACCACGCGCTCAACGCCGCGGCGCGTGAAGACGGCAGTCTGGATGGCCACTTCCTCGGGCTGCGCCAGGTAGACGAACCCGCCCACCTGGGCGTATTCGCCTTCCGTGTTCTCGCGCACGACGACCATGTCGATCTGGCCGCCTTCGCGCCCGGCCAGCGGCGATTTCACGCCCGGATAGAGATACGCCGGACGCACGTTGGCGTACTGGTCGAACGCCCGCCGGATGGGCAGCAGCAGTCCGTTCAGCGTGGTGTGATCGGGAATGTCCGGATGGCCCACGGCGCCCAGCAGAATCGCGTCGCAGGGCTGCAGCAGGTCGAGCGCGCCGGAGGGCATCATCTTCCCCCAGCGGAAAAAGTGCGACGCGCCCCAGTCGAAGTCCTGAAACGCAAAGGTGAGATTATGTTTGTGGGCGGCTTTCTCCAGCACGCGCTTGGCCTGCGGCACCACTTCCTGCCCCACGCCATCGCCGGCGATCACCGCTATTGTGAGGGTCTTCATGGAACCCTCATTCTACTGAACGGCCGGCCCGGCCGTGGGGTCCGTGACCGCGCTTTCATCATCGTTGCCATAGGATTCGAGCGGACTCCAACGGCACCGCCACCCCGGAGCGCTGCGGTATCACTCGCGCCGTGTAGTCTCTGGCTGGACGCGTAGTGGGTACCGTCGCGCGATAGACCGAGCGGCGGGATGCGTCAGGTAGCGATCGCGCGCACTTCATTTCCATCCGTACGGGATCGCCGCCGTCGATTGCGTCCGCATAAAGCTCCACTCGCACCGCATTCGGGTCGAGATCGTTCAGAAAAATCTCAACTTCAAACACGTGGTGCTCCGCGTTGGTTTCGACCTGCAGGTCTCCGAAGCGCAACGCAGGCCACTCCTTTTCCACCGCATGCTGCCAATCGACTATTTGCCTGCCCACGGCACCCTTGTTGGCAGCACGCTCACGGTAGGTTGCGGCGCCAGGGAGGTAGTGTTGCCCGGTGTATTCGCGCACCGCGCGGTCCGCGGAAAAGCGCGGCGTCAACCGCGCCATGCTTACCCGCATCCGCGCCACCCAGGCTGCCGGGATGCCCCGCCCGTCGCGAGCATAAAACTCGGGAATCACTTCCCGTTCGAGTAGGCCGTAGAGCGCGTCGGCTTCGACCGCGTCCCAAGCGGGATCGTCGCCATGCTCCCGGCCGTCCCCCAACGCCCACCCGGCTTCAGGCGTGTAGGCCTCCGCCCACCAGCCGTCTAACTCCGACAGATTGATGCCTCCATTCACCAGCACCTTCATGCCGCTGGTCCCGCTGGCTTCCCAAGGCCGCCGTGGCGTGTTGATCCAAACGTCTACCCCTTGCACCAGGTGCTCGGTCAACAGCATGTCGTAGTCACTGAGGAAGATCGCGTGCGGACGCGCCTCGGGCTGCCGGATGAAATGCGTCCATTCCTGGATCAGGGCTTGCCCCGCCTGGTCCGCCGGATGCGCCTTGCCGGCGAGGATAAGTTGCACCGGGCGCTGAGAATTGGTCAAAAGACGAAGCAGCCGCTGTGGGTCGTCGAGCAGCAGGTTCGGTCTCTTGTAGGTCGCGAAGCGGCGTGCAAAACCCAACGTCAGGGCGTTGTGGTCAAGGAGATGCTTCGCGTCTTCGACCTCCTCGGGCGGCGCGCCTGCCGCGGCCAGATCCCGGGACAATCGTTCGCGAGCATACTCTACCAGAGACTTGCTGGCGGCGGTCCGAAATTGCCATAGCCTGGCATCGGAGAGTCGGCCAATGTCCTGTTCCAGGGTCTCCGTGGTCCCCAGCCAACGGTCCTTTCCACAGTTCTCCGTCCAAAGATCGTCGGCAGGTGCCGAGTCCCAGGTGGGCACGTGGACTCCGTTGGTTACGTGACCGATCGGGATGTCGTCCTCCGGCCAGCGCGGAAACAGAGGCAGAAAGAGGCGCCGGCTGACCTTCCCGTGCAAGCGGCTCACCCCATTCACCGCCCCGCTCCCGCGAATTGCCAGATAAGCCATGTTGAAAGGCTCCGAGGAGTTGGCCGGGTTCTGGCGGCCAAGGGCCAGCAAATCGTGAAGTGCAATGCTCAGCTTCTTTTCGGCGTATCCCCCAAGGTATTGCTCGATGAGCGCGGGAGCAAAACGGTCGAAACCGGCGGCCACCGCCGTATGGGTGGTGAAGAGATTACCCGCTCGTGTGACCGCCAGTGCGGCTTCGAAGGGCTGGCCTGTCTCTTCCATGAAGTTGCGGGCGCGTTCCAGGACGGCGAACGCCGCGTGCCCTTCGTTCAAGTGACAGATCTCCGGTTTCGCCCCGAGCGCGCGCAGCAGCCGCCATCCGCCGATCCCGAGGAGCAGTTCCTGCTTGAGGCGCAACTCCGGCCCGCCGCCATAGAGTTCGCTGGTAATCCCCCGATGTGCGGGGAAGTTCGCCGCGTCATTGCTATCCAGCAGGTAAAGCTTCACCCTGCCGACCTTCGCCTGCCAGGCGCGCAACCAGACCGAGTAGCCTGGCAACGCGATCTCCAACCGCAACCACTCCCCGTTTGGTTGGCGCAACGGTGCGATCGGCAACTGTCCGGGATCGTTATATGGGAAGAGCGCCTGTTGCTCTCCGTTTTTGCCGATCACCTGGCGAAAATAGCCCTGCTGGTAGAGCAGTCCCACGCCGGCCACCGGCACACCCAGATCGCTGGCGGCTTTGAGTTGATCGCCGGCCACATTGCCAAGCCCGCCCGAGTAGATGGGCAGAGCTTCGCTCAACATGAATTCCATGCTGAAATACGCGGCCGAGGTCAGTGGAGCTTCCGCATGATTCCGCTGAAACCACGCGGGCGCTTCCGCCGCCTGCCGGCTGGCTTCGACCAGACCATCTACGTGCTTCCGGAAAACGGGATCGGCCAACACGCGCTCGATCCGGTCGCGTGAGACCGTCTGCAGGACCACCCAGGGGTTATGCGTGATCTCCCACAGTTCGGGATCGAGCTGCCGCCATACTTCGTCGGTAGCATGGTTCCACGACCAATGCATATCCAAGGCGAGTTCCGCCAGCGAATCGAATCCCTCGATGCCGGCGGGTAGAAGGTTGTAGATCGGGTGGCTTACGCGGGTTTGGTTGCTCATGATTTCTTCCTCGGATCCGGCGCCGCCATGTTACGTTTACGTTGCAAGATGGGGATACAATCGGGCGCCAATGAAGACCAGGATGGTGGTGGTCAGAAGGATGACAGCATAGTCGCGACTCAGACCGAAGGTGCTCGTGCTGCCGGCAAGCATGAAAGTGCGCAGGGCATCGACGACGTAGGTCAAGGGATTTAGGTGAGAAATGGTCTTCAACCAGCCGGGCATGATGTCGGTGGGGTAAATCGCGTTGCTCGCGAAGAACAGCGGCATGGTGAGCACCTGGCCGACTCCCATGAAGCGTTCGCGCGTCTTCACAATGCACGCGATGACCAGGGAAAACGTCGAGAACAGCGTTGCGGCAAGGATCACGACGACCAGCACGTTGAAGAGCGCGAGCGGGCTCCAATTCAGCTTCACCCCGAGCAGTAGCGAGAGACCGTAAACGACGGCAGCCTGCGAAAGAGTGCGGATACCAGCGGAAAAACCCTTGCCGAGCACAAGCGCCGCGCGCGGAGTTGGGCTGGCGAGGAATTTCTGCACAATGCCGAGGTCGCGCTCCCAGATGACATTGATGCCGTAAAATATGGCCACGAAGAGAACGCTTTGCGCCAGGATGCCGGGAGCAATGAAGTCCAGATAGGGAATGTTGCCCGTATGCATCGCCCCGCTGCGTGAGAACACTTGCCCGAAGATTAGCAACCAAAGCGCGGGCTGCAGGGCGCGGGTGATGAGTTCCGTGAAATCGTGGCGCAGCTTGCGCAACTCAAACTCGGTGATGACGAACGTCTTCTCGATGAAGCCGGTTAAAGGGTGGATGAAAGTGGCGGTCATAGGGTTGGGGCTAGCCAAGGCGCTGGGCCGTCGCGCGTTCGGCGGATACGTCGCGGAAGGTGCCGCCGGAATCGAGAGCGCTGCCGGCATAGTGGACGAAGACCTCATTCAGCGTGTGGCCGCCGCTGCCCAGCGAGGCCTCCAGTTCTTTGCCGGTGCCCAGCGCAGCCACCTTGCCCAGGTGCATGATCGCCATGCGATCGCAATGGCTCTCCGCCTCCTCCAGGTAATGGGTGGTGAAGAACAGGGTCGTGCCGTAGTTGGCCCGCAGATCGACGAGATGTTTCCAAACAGCGTCGCGCGCAATCGGGTCCAGCCCGACGGTCGGCTCATCGAGGAAGAGCACCCGCGGCCGATGCAGCGTGGACTGGGCGATTTCCAGCCGGCGGACCATACCGCCGGAGTATTCGCCCACCAGGCGGCCGCCGTCGGCAGTCAGGCCCATAAACTCCAATGCCTCCCGGATGCGCGCCTGCCGCTCGCGGTGTGGCAGGTCGTACAGTTTGGCGAAGATGAGAAGGTTCTCGTAACCGGTGAGCGAACCGTCCACGGAGACCGCCTGCGGCACATAACCGATGGCGCGGCGAACATCGACCGACTGGGTGTTTATGGAGAAACCGGTCACGCGCGCCTCGCCCGACGTGGGCGGCAACAGCGTGGTGAGCATCTTGATCGTGGTGGTCTTGCCGGCCCCGTTGGAGCCGAGCAAGCCGAAGACCTCACCGGCGTTGACCGAAAGGGTCAGCGCATCGACCGCCGTAAATGCGCCGAAGCGGCGAGTAAGGGTTTTGATTTCCAGAACGATGTCACTCATAAGCAAAACCAATCCCGAACTATCAGACCCTTCATGGTGAGCCGTTTGGCGACGATGTTGAATAGATTGGAGGGGCCGGGCCGCGGCTTTTCTTCGAGGTAGCCGCAGATGCCGCAACAGGCGACGATCCAGCCATGCACACCCAAAGCCGGGAGCGCGCTGCGAGCGTTTCGCCTCCTACATTATCGTAATACAAATCGATCCCGGCTCCCGAAATAAAATGACGCCGCCGGTAGCCGAAGCCAGCGCGTCAGCGCGCTCGCCGCCTCGCCCGGCTTCCAACGCGCTGGTCGAGATCGCTGGACTGAAGTTAGAATACAGTCGGGCGGTCCTCCCCGTGCGCCCTAGCAAAGTACTTGACACTGCCTGCGATTGCGGATAAGTAATAGCTCAGCCATGCAAGATCGCAGGGAGTTTCTCTTACAATCCAGTCTGGCCGCCGCCGGCGCGGCCCTGTTGCCCGGCGCGCCGCCACAGCGCCTGCTCATTCGCGCAGCCGCCACACCCGATTTCCGGCGCCGCCTGGCCGAGCGCGAACTGTTGCGCGGCTTGACCCGCGTGCTGCCGGGCACCGAGGTGCGCCTGGCCACCGCCACCACCGCGGCCGAGCCCGGCGACCTGTCGTTCGATCTGCGTCTGGAGCCGGAGCGCTTCCGGCATCCCGAGGCGTATTCGATCGCCGCCGCCAGTGGCTCCGTAGTGCTCTCCGCGGCCGGCGAAGCGGGCCTGCTCTACGCCGTTTTCGATTTCCTGGGACGGCAGGGCGCCTTCTTCGGAATCGACGGCGAAAGCTATCCGCTCGACCGCGCTGGGGACCTGCTGCTGCCCCCGCCAAACCACCCGTGGACCGCGCAGCCGCGTTTCGCCGTGCGCGGACTGCTGCCTTGGCCCGATTTCCTGAATTGCATCACCGTGTACAACGAAGAGGACTTTCGCGCCTACTTCGAAAATATGCTGCGCATGCGCTTCAACACTTTCGGCATGCACGTCTATACGGGAGCGGACGACGCCGCCGAATCCTACCTGTCCTTCGAATTCGCCGGCGCCGGCCACCGCGCCTTCCTGGACAACTCCGCCAGCCAGCGCTGGGGCTATCTGCCGCAGCGCACCTCGCGCTATGGCATGGGCGCGGCGCAATTCTATGACAGCGATGTCTTCGGCTCGGACTCGACCCGCCTGGGCCGCGACCCGTGGGAAATCGCCGCCCGCACGCGCCAACTGCTCGACACGGCCCTGCGCTACGCGGGTAAGCTGGGCTTGCGCACCGGCGTGGGCTTCGAACCCTACCAGGTTCCGGACGGGATCCTACGCGCGCTGCCGCCGGAGGTGCAGCCGAAGGGCCCCGGCCCCCGCTTCGATATCGAATCCGTCACGGCGCGCGACCTGCTCGAGACGCGCTTGGCGCAACTGCTCGAGTCCTATCCGGAAGTCGACGATGTCTGGCTTTGGGAAGACGAGCAGATGAATTGGGAAAGCCGCAAGACCGGCCAGCCGCTCTCCGTCACGCCCTTTCTCCAGGCCCACGATTTCCTGCGCCGCAACGCGCCGCGGAAGAAACTGGTGGTGTCCGGCTGGGGCGGCGTGGCGCGCCATTTCGCGGACTTCCACAAACGGCTGCCGGGCGATATCGTCTTTGCCTGTCTCAGCGATTCGCTGGGCTGGGACCCGATAAACGAAGTCTTCGGCAAACTGGAGGGCCGCGAGCGCTGGCCCATTCCTTGGCTGGAGGACGACCCCTCCATGTGGCTGCCGCAATTCCACGTGCACCGCTTCGAGCGCGATCTGAACCGCGCGGCGGACATGGGCTGCCAGGGCCTGCTCGGCATCCACTGGCGCCATCGCATCGTGGACCCCACGGCCGTCTACCAGGCGCGCTTCAGTTGGGACGCCTCACTCGCGCCGCTCGATCACTACCGCTCGTTCGCGCGCACGCAGGCCGCCAGTGGCCGCGCCTCCCGCCTGGCTGAAGTGCTGGATGCTGCGGATCGGGATCGTAAACTGCTCTGCACCTTCACTGGCGAGGTCCGCGAGGGCCACGCCGTGCAGCAGGAGTTTTCAGGCGACTACGACGAAGCCTTCGAGTTCTGGCGGGACTTCCAGATTCGGCCTGCCGTGATCGAGTCGCAGAAGGAGGTGGCTGCCGCCTTGCGTGAACTCTCCGGCGCGGCTGCCTCACCCACTGAGAAGGAGCGTCTGGCATATCTGATGGGCCACATCGAATTCCTGGTGCCCTATGCGGACGCCTGGATGCTCGCGCACCGCCTGCACCTCGTGCTGCAGGCCGCCCTCGACCTGAAGCTGAAAGGCAAGCGTGCTGAGGCTCGCGACAAAGTCGCGCGGGAGGGCGTTCCGTTGTGGCTGCAACTCGCGCCGGAGGTCCGCCGCGCGATTCTATCCTTTCAGCGGATCGTCGCCACACGCAATGACCTCGGGACGCTGGCCTCCATGCACAACAAGTTCGAGCGCCTGGCGCTGGTTCGCCTGAGGCTCTCGATGAAGGAGTTCCTTGGCGACCTCCCCACGCAAACCGAAGAAGCCTTCCGCCAGGCCGTGCGTCCGGATACGGAAGCTCCCGCGCGCCTGTTCGCGCCCACCCGTCCCACCATGCTCGCGCGCGGCGAGTCGGTCCGGCTGATGCTGGTGGCCACCGGAGAAGCGCCCATCGGAAACGTCGCGCTGCACATGCGCGCGCGCGGCGCAGCCAGTTGGTCCACGGTTGCGGCGCACCTGCTGGGCCGCCGCACCTACGAAGCCCACCTCGGCCCGCTGGATTCCTCTCCCTCGCTCGCCGAATACTACTTCTCGGCAAACGTAGGAGAGAACAAACTAAAGACGCAACCGTATCAAGTCACTTTGCTGTAACCCTACAAGAAGGACTCGTCAGAAGAATTCGTGGGTAAGCTCCGGTTCGGGCAGTTTGCCAAGTGAGTGATACAGCGCGAGTTCCAGGATGCGGAAGGTGCGGAAGCC
>CABEEC010000055.1_pt1 | contig 12058 bp, 10 predicted proteins | sample 3423191 | NCBI WGS metagenome assembly CABEEC01 (sample SAMEA5534333, study PRJEB31848) | metagenome | biome: tundra; feature: field; material: soil | place: USA | collected 2013-05 | depth 0.15 m | reverse complement strand
TTCATGTACTCGCAGCCGATCTTGCCGCAATAGGTCTGGCGCAGCGTCTCCAGGATTTCGCGCAGCGTGGCCACCGCTTTGGGCGCGCCCTCGCCAATGGCCTCGCCCAGACTGCCGGTGAGGAATTCGCGGTCCAGATCCCATATGGTGAGACCGTAGGTTTCCGGGTCGAGTTCGGCGTGGTAGCTGGGTTCGGCGCCCAACGGGTCGAGATCGGCGATCAGGTGGCCGCGCACGCGGTAGGCGTTGATCATCTGCATGATCCCGGCCTCCTTGGCGATCTCGGCGTGGCGCGCGGCGTTCATGCCGGGCAGCGCGGGACTGCGGTCGGTCTCCCAGCGCACCGGCATGTGCGGCATGCGCAGGTGGTTGAACACCTCTTCGTAGAATCCGTCCTGGCCGTCCAGCAGGGCTTGCACGCGGCCCAGGAACCTGCCGGATTCGGCGCCCTGTATGATGCGGTGATCGTAGGTGCAGGAGAGCGTCATCACCTTGCTGATACCCAGCATGGCGCGCGTCTCATCGGCCGCGCCCAGGTATTCGGCGGGGTAGTCGATGGCGCCGGTGGCGATGATGGCGCCCTGGCCCGGCATGAGGCGCGGGCTGCTGGACATGGTGCCGACGGTGCCGGGGTTGGTGAGAGAGATGGTGGTGCCCTGGAAATCGGCGGGAGTGAGTTTGGCGCGGCGGGCGCGGGCCACCAGGTCGTCGAAAGCGGTGACGTACTCCTGGAAACTGAGCGCGCCCGCGTTCTTAATGCTAGGCACCATCAGGCTGCGCGCGCCGTCCTTGCCCGCCACGTCGATGGCGATGCCGAGGTTCACTTGCGCCCGCACCAGGCGGAACGGCTGGCCGTCGCGTTCGGCGTAGGCGTGGTTGACTCCGGGAACTTCTTCCAGGGCTTTGACGATGGCCCAGCCGATCAGGTGGGTGTAGGAAACTTTGCCGCGGCCGACGAGGGTGCGGTGCTGATTGATGATGCGCCGGTTCTCATCCATCACCTTGACGGCGATGGTGCGCTGCGAGGTGGCGAGCGGAATTTGGACGCTGGCCGCCATGTTTTCGGCGATGCGTCCGGCGGCGCCGCGCAACGGCAGTAACTGCTCGCCGGGTGCGAGGGCCGGGATCGGGGCCGCGGAGGGGGCGCCGTTGACTGGTGGACGGGGTTCCTCGAAGACGTGCTTCCAACTTTCATCGACGGTGGAACGGTCGCGCAGGTACTGTTGATACAGCTCGTCTTCAAGCCAGCTATTGACGCCCATTTCCGATTCGGAGTGCGATGCCATTTGGGAGGGAACACCTTCTCCTTCAATGATACAGCGTGGCATAAGCTCTCCGGGGACTGACAAGACTGCCATGAATTTCCGGCGCCTTTTGCCGGAAATTCGCTGGCAGTCCTGTCTGTCCCCGGTCCCCGGAACGGGCCGCCCTCGACCCTCTACTTCGCGTCGCGAATCTGCTGGCTCAAATATCGCTCGTAGCCGATTTCTTTAATCTGATGCAACTGCGCTTCGAGCCAATCGACGTGGGCCTCCTCGTCTTTCAGGAGCCGCTCGAAGAGTTCGCGCGATGCGTTGTCGCCCTCATCCCGAGCGATCTGAATCGAAGCGTTGTACATCGCCACCGCGTTCAGCTCCAGCTTGAGATCGCTCTCGATCTGCTCTTTGACGTTTTGCCCGATGTTGATGTGCATCAACTCGGTCAAGCTGGGCGTCGCATCGAGGAACAGAATTCGCTCGATGAGTATCTCGGCGTGCTTCATCTCGTCGATGGACTGCTTCTTGATGAACGCTCCGAGCTTTTCGTACTTCCAGTTCTCACACATCTCCGCGTGGAGGAAATACTGGTTGATCGCCGTCAACTCTTCCTTCAACGCGGCATTCAGTTCAATGATGACTTTCGGATTTCCCTTCATATGGGATCGATTGTAAACGATTCGGGGACGCCCGCGCACCCTATAATGTCAGTATGTTCTTTCGTCGCGCGCGCGTGCTGAATCCGAGCTTTCAGGAACGGGTGGATACTCTCCAGGCCGCCGGCTTCACCGTGGCGTCGCAGTCGGGCGGCACCGTCCGCGTGAGCCGCGGGGCCTGCGCCGTGGACCTGAAGGAAGCGAACGGCGCGCTCCAGGTGGAAGATCGCGCGGGCATCGCCATGGTCGGCGAGATCGCCGTCCTGGTAGACGGCGGATTCCAGAAATTCTTCCGCGCCCCCAGCGGCAAGAAAAAGCCCGCGCTGGCGGACGAACTCCAGGCGCTGCACGCTTTCGAAGCCGACCTCAAGGAGCGGCTCGGACTTACCAGCCTGTACAACGAGGGCCTCGGAACCGTATCCACGCTTTATCAGTACGATCGCGTGAAGGATCGCGACCGCGGCGTCCCCAAGCGCATCTGGGAATAGGCAAGTAGGACAGGCCTCCCGGCCTGTCCATCCGAGCGCAGCTACTTCTTCACGGCCGCCTGCTTCCGCACCTGCTCGAAGTATTGCTGCACGTAGGGCTGCAGCGCCACGGGGACTTCGTCGCGGCTGATTTCCGCGCCCCCTTGCGTGTGTTCGGCGCCCTTCTGCGCATAGGGCGTGCGCAGTTGCTGATTGGTGGTCTGCACTTCCACCGTGGCTTCGCCGCTGATGGTGGCGGAGCGCTTGCCCAGGATCTCGCTGATCTTACCCATGGCGGCGAGTTGCTCGGCGTTGCGGATGGCCTTATCGCCATCCTGGCTGCCGATGCCGCTGCCGGGTTGCTTGCTCGCTTGCTCGGAATCGCTCTTGCCCTGGCCTTTCCCCTGCTGCGCGCTCTCGGAGTTCTTGGCCTCCTGGCCGTCCTCGCCTTCCTGCGCATCGCCCTGCTGGCTGCCGTTCCGCGGTTGGCCGTCCTTGCCGTTCGGCTGGGAACCCTGCTGCGGCTTGCCTGACGCGGACTTCTGGTCCTTGCCGTGTTGAGCGGAGCCTTGCTGGCTCTGCTGGGGTTTGGCTTTGGAAAGCAGATTCTGGAAGGCGTCCTTCAACTTGCTCATCAGGCTGGAGCTTTCACCGGCGTTGCCGGCTTCGCGCTTCTCGCCGTTCTGCGGTTTGCCGCTCTGCGCGCTCTTGCCGCCCTGCTGGCCGTCCTGGCCCTCTTCGCCATTCTTGCCGTTGGCGCCTTCCCCCTCGGAATCGCCATCGTCGGAGGCCATTTCGGTGTCGTTCCGCTCGCCCGGCTTCTGCATTGGGACGGACTTGGCGTCCATCCCGGCGATGGCATCGGTTGCGGACTCGCCCGGGGCCTGAAACTCCTGGTTAGGGTCCTGGCCGGGGCTCTGCCGATCCTGATTCGAGGGGGTACTGCCGTCGTCGGGCGTTTCGGGAGTCTGCCGGGCATTGCGGCGCGCGTTGTCGGCCCGGTGGACGCGCTTGCCGCCGGTGAGCGATTCGGGCAGGAAGCTGGCCAGCGGCTGCCGCAGGTCGAGACGGCGGGAAAGGCCATAGCGCAGGGCAAACAGGCCGCCGGCCACCAGCGCCAGGCCGGCCATCAGATAGACCGCGCGCGGCACGGTGTAGGGCACGGCGCGGCGCACCTCGACGGTTTGGGCAAGGCGGCCGGCTTCCTCAAACTGGGCGCGGCGGATATCCGGCGCCACTTGCGCGCCGGGATCCACTTCGCTGAAAAAAAGCGCCGTGGAGAGGTTGTCGGCCAGCCCGAGGCGCCGATCCACCAGTTGGGCAACGGCGTAACGCGACGGCATGCGCCGCTTCACCCGGTAAATGCCGAACGAAACGGCGGCCAGGGGGATGGCGAGCGCCACCCCCCAACTCAGTGTCTGGCTACCGAAGAGCAACAGCAGGATGAAGGCCACCAGCGCGGCGCTACCGGCATTCGCCCCCTGAGCGAAGAGTTGGTTGCCTAAAACGCGGAGCCTTGCCTGACGGACCAAATTTCCCACGGTCATTCCTCGTGCGATTTGCGTGGATTGCGTACGATCTCGTGGAGCGACGTTGTTCCGAAACGTTGAAATTACCTTCAATCTTATCATTGCCGCGCCGCAAACCCGGGGGGTCGCCCCACGGCCCCCGAAACTTCATGAGCCAAGGTGGGGCATGCTTTAGCTTGCCAGCCGACCGTAAGGTCGGCCTGGGCGAGCCACGCTCGCCTGGCAAGCTCATCTGTGCCCCCATTTGTTTGCAATGGTTTACGAGGGAGACTTTGCGGCGGTTTGGGGCACATTTTTGTTCAATCCGGCCGCGCCGGTGGCCCCGCTGAAGCATGCCCCACCAATGCGGCGCAGCCGCCTGGAAATGGCCAAACTCCAGATCCGGCCGGAGGCCGGCCGCTGCTCATCCAAATGCTCGCAGTGCGCTTCGTAACACTTTTGCTGCCCGGCAGCGTAAAATGGGTAGACGGCTCTCCCCCGGGGAAGGAACCTTTCTTTGAACCAACGGCTGAAGGTTTTGATTGTGGATGACGAATCGAGCCAGCGCTCCGGCCTGGCGGCGATGGTCGCGGCGTGGGGCATGACGCCGGAAACAGCGGCCGATGGCAACGAAGCGCTGGACAAGCTCAACGAATTCTCCGCCGATGTGATTCTGACCGATTTGAACATGCCGGGTCTGGACGGTTTCGGATTTCTGCAACGTCTGCGGGAAGGCGGCGACATGCCGCCGACCATCGTGCTGACGGCCTTCGGGAACATCGAGACCGCGGTGAAGACGGTGCACGAACTCGGCGCCTACTGGTTCCTGGAGAAGCCCATCCAGCCCTCCACGCTGGAGGTGCTGATCCGCCGCGCGGGCTCGCACGCCGAACTGCGCTCCGAGAAGCGTGTGCTGGAGCGCAACCTGGTCTACAAGGGATCGCTCGGTGACATGGTGGGCACGGCGCCGCGGATGCAGGAGATTTTTGCGCTGCTGCAACAGGCGGGGCCTAGCAAGGCGTGCGTGCTGATCACCGGCGAGAGCGGCACCGGCAAGGAGATGGTGGCGCGCACGCTGCATGCGCTCAGCCCTCGGCGGCACGGGCCGTTCGTGGCCATCAACTGCGCGGCGCTGCCGGAGACGTTGATCGAAAGCGAACTGTTCGGACACGAGAAGGGATCGTTTACCGGAGCCAGCGAACGGCGCGCCGGGTGTTTCGAGGTGGCGCAGCACGGGACGCTGCTATTGGACGAGATCGGCGAGATGCCGCTCTTGACGCAGGCCAAACTGCTGCGCATTCTGGAGGATTCCAAGGTGCGGCGGCTGGGCGGCCGGACGGAGTTTGAGGTGGATGTGCGGGTGGTTGCGGCCACCAACAAGATGCCGGAGGAAGCGGTCTCCGGCGGACATCTGCGCGAGGACCTTTTCTACCGGCTGAACGTATTCCACATTCATTTGCCGCCGCTGCGCGAGCGCAAGGAAGATATCCCCGCCATGGTGGAGACGCTGATCGGGGATATGAACCGCAAGCACACTTGCCGGGTCACCGAGGTCTCCGCGGAGGTGATGCAAGCGTTCCAACGGCACCGCTGGCCGGGGAATGTGCGCGAACTGCGCAACGTGCTGGAGCGCGCCGTGATTCTGGCGGGCGAAGGAACCATCGAGTCGAAGAACCTGCCGGCGTTCCTGCAAAGCCGGCCAGCCGCGGTCGCCGGTGTGGCCCCGGCCGCTCAGCCCGCGGCGCCGGGCCCAGGGGGCACCCCGGCGGGCGATGCCGAAGCCGTGAAGTTCCAGATCGGCACCACCGTGGAAGAGGCGGAGAAAGGGCTGATTCTGCGGACGCTCGAGCACACGCGAAACAATAAGACGCGGGCGGCGGAGATCCTCGGGATCAGCCTGAAGACCTTGCACAATAAGTTGAAGGAGTACGGGGCGCAGGAATTGGGAATCGGCGTGTAGGTGGGACAGGCTTCAGCCTGTCAACGTCCGCTGTTTTGCATCGGTTCCCGCGACTGCACTTACCTGCCGGTGTGCAGGTTGTTGTGGATGGCGTAGAGCGCCAGTTCCAGGCGGTCGGAAACACCCAGCTTGTCGAAGATGTTGTGCAGGTGGTTTTTCACCGTCTGCTCGCTGATGAACATCTTCTCGGCCATTTCCTTGTTCTTGAAACCCTGCGCCACCAAAGCCACGATCTCGCGCTCTCTTTGGCTGAGCAGGGAACGCTCGCGCTCGCGGCTGCTGGAAACTGGCGTCCCGGCGGCCGGTGCTTCGTCGGCGCCGGTGGCGAACTGCCGCATGACGGCGGCGGTGGTGTGCGAATCCAGCCAGATTTCGCCGGCATTCACTTTGCGGATGCTCTTGATCAGCAGATCCGTGGCGCTCTGTTTCAAGACGATGCCGGAAGTGCCTAGCTTCATGGCCTGCACGAACTCGTTCTTGTCCTCTGAAGCGGTCAGCACGATGACCCGGGTCTTGTGCTTGCTGTTCTGTAGCCTCTGCAGCGTCGCCAGACCGTCCAGGCCGGGCATCTTGAGGTCCAGCAGCAGGATATCGGGCTCGTGCTGTTGCAGCACGTCCAGCACCTGCCGGCCGTCCTGCGCTTGCGCTACGACCTCGAAATCCGGCTCCAGAGCCAGCAGCCGGCACAAGCCGTCGCGGAATATAGGGTGGTCGTCCGCCACCACGATGCGAATTTTCCTTGCTTCGCCCGGTGCGGCTGGCGAAGACGCTTCCTGGGTGCCATTGTTTTCAGGCATAAACTGGGGTACTAGGCTTCATTTTAGAGGCCCAGTAGTACTAAGTCAATCCTATTGTTCAAGTGTAAGCCATTTTCTTTCCGGGCGGGCCGCCGCGCGGCCGGGGCGCCACCGGCCGAAATTGCGCAACAGACTTCTCTAGCCGGGTTTGCTATTGTTAGGAACTATGAGCGAAAAATGGGCTGAAGGAGAGTTCCAGCGCTTTTGGAAGCGGCTTCAGCAGCTTGGGCTGAATGCCTACGAATCGCGCTCTTACCTGGTTCTGCTGGGCCATCCACGGTTCAAAGCGCTGGAGTTGGCGGCGCGCGCGCACGTGCCCCGGCAAAAAATCTATGAAGTGCTCGACAGCCTGGTAGAGAAGGGCTTCGCGCAGGTGGTGCAGGAGCGGACCAAACTGTTCTCGGCGGTGGAACCCGGCCTGGCGCTGCCCGCCTACATGGCCCGCAAGCGCCAGTTCGCCGATCAAGAGCTGACCGATCACAGCCGCATGAGCCTGGCGCTGATCGACGACCTGAAATCGGTCTATTCGGAGGGGCAGGGGGGCCGCGGCACCCTGGATTTCCTGCGCATCGTCAGCGATCCGGCCCAGACCGCCGCCGAGTATCGCCGGATGCTGTCGGAGGTGCGCTCGGAATACATGGAGTTTTCCCGTCCGCCCTACGCGGTCGATCCGCTGGACGAGAGATTGGTCAAACAGGCGCGCCTTTCCGGCGTGACCTGCCGGCTGCTGCTGGAAGCCGGCACACTGGACGAGGCGCACCGGCAAACATTGCAGGACTACGCGGCCGCCGGCGTCCAGGTGCGGCAGGTGGATTCTCTGCCCATGAAGTTGGCCGTATTCGATGGACGCCAAGGCATGCTCGCCTTGCTGGACCCTGTAATCACGAGGCCAAGCTGGACGGCCGTAGTGTTCGACCATGAAGGCATGGGCGAGGCCATGACCGGCCTGTTCGAAGACCGCTGGCGGCGCGGGCAGGCGCTGTAAGAGCCTCGCTCCGCTCGGCCGAGACAGGCGAGGAGGACTGTCCCACTGCTACTGCCGGTCGAACGTAATCTTCTGTTCCGCCGTTACGGCGCCCGTCATGTGCCGCCGCAGCGCGATCGTCTTGCCGTCCGTCGAGACCGACCAGCGATCCTGTATAGCCGCCTGGCGCAAAGCAAAGACCTTGCTGTCGATCACCAGTTCGTCGCCTTCCCACTGGGCGGTGCTCTTCACCAAATTGCCGCGGACATGGTTGGTCGACTCCTTGCCGTCGATGGTGTAGATCATGTCGTAGGTGCTTTCGTCGCCGCGGCGGAGCTTTTGCGTGATGGTGTCCTTCAGATTCGGGCCATCGAGGCTGATTTTGTCCAGCCGGCTCTCGGACACCGGTCCGGCGCCGAAATCGCTTCTCGCCGGATCCATCTTCCAGACGCCGTTCAGGTTCGGTTTGGTCTGGCCATGCGCCAATGCGCAGGCCACAATCAATGGAATCACGATTCGTTTTGCGAGGTCAGCCGCGCACCACGACACCCTAGTGCTTCTCCAACACAATCTTCCGATCCGTCTCGCCCATGGGGCTGGTGACGTGCCGCTGGATGGTAAGCGTCTTGCCGTCCGCCGAAAGCGACCAGCGATCGTTTAGCGTCACATCCGCGCCGTTGAACTGTGCCTTGCCGGCAATCGCCAATTCATCTCCAGTCGAGTACTTCATTTCCGCGGTAACCTGGCCCATTTGTCCGCTTTGGGTGAAGGAATCTTTCAGGTCCGGATCCTCGTGCGTGATTTTGCCGGTGCGGGTGTCGGGCGCCGGCATGGCTCCGAAATCGCTCTTGCCCGTGTTCAATTTCCAAGTACCGCTGAAGTTGGGCTTGGCCTGGGCCTGGAGCAGTCCGAACGCGACGGCCAAAAGCGCCACGAAAAACAGACGGATGGTATAGCTGCGCATGATTCTCCTACTGTTTCTCGAACACCAGCTTCATATCGAAGTCGCCCCCAGCGGTGGATATATGGCGTTGGACGGTCATGGTCTTTCCGCCGTCGGAGAGCGACCAACGGTCTTTGGCGGTGAAGTCGTTCCCGTCGAACGATCCTTTGCTGTCGGCGACCAGATCGTCGCCTTCCCATTTGAGCGTACTTTTGATCTCGTTGTCGCCCATGTGATTCACGCACTCCTTGCCATCGGTGGTGTAGACCAGGTCGTAGTTCATGTCCCCCGGCCCGCCGATCTGGGCGATATTGACCTTCAGGCTGGGATCCGCATGCGCGATCTTTTCGACGATGCTGTCGGGCGGCGGCATTGGGCCGAAATCGCTCTTGCCGGCGTTCGCTTTCCAAGTGCCGCTGAAGTCGGTTTTGGCCTGGGCCTGGACGAGTCCAAGAGCCAGGGCCAAAAGAGCCAAAGAAAACAGTCTCAATGTAGAGTTACGCACAAAAACGCTCCTATTGTTTCTCGAACACCATCTTCATGTCGGCTTCGCCCATGGCGCTGGAGACGTGCTGCGCCCTGGTCAGAGTCTTTCCATCGGCGGAAAGGGTCCAGCGGTCTTTGGAAGTAAAATCGTTCCCGCCGAAGGAACCCTTGGTGTCGACCACCAGCTCGTCGCCGTCCCATTTCAGCGTGCTTTTGAACTCGTTGTCGGCCACGTGATTCACGCATTCTTTGCCGTCCGTGGTGTAGCTGACGTCGTAAGTCATGTCGCCCTGCGGACCCCCGGTGGTGGCGACGTTAGCCTTCAGGCTGGGATCCTGGTGGGTGATCTTTTGGGTCATGCTGTCGGGCGGCGGCATGGGACCGAAATCGCTCTTGCCGGTGTTCAATTTCCAAGTACCGCTGAAGTCGGTTTTGGCCTGGGCCTGGACCAGTCCAAGAGCCAAAGTCAGAAGCGTCAAAGAAAAGAGTCTGGTAGTTTGCTTGATCGTAAAGCTGCGCATGAAACCTCCTTTTGGAGATGGTAGCAGGTAATGGCAGGGCGTGCATGAAGAGGACAGGCCGGGAGGCCTGTCCCACCTACTCGTCGCGCAACGCCACCATGGGGTCCACGCCAGTGGCGCGGCGCGCCGGAATCACCGTGGCGGCGCATACCACTGCCGCCAGGATCGCCGCCACCGATCCGAAGGTGACGGCGTCGGTGGCGCTCACTCCGAATAGCAGACTGGCCATCAGGCGCGTCAATGCGGCTGAGCCGATCAAGCCGGCGACGATGCCCACTACGGCGAGCGCCATACCTTGCCGCACTACCAGGCCGAGGATGTGCCCGGATTGCGCTCCCAACGCCACGCGCACGCCGATATCGTGCGTGCTCTGCGTGACCAGGTAAGACATCACGCCATATACGCCCACCGCCGCCAGCAGCAAGGCGAAAGCCGCGAAAGCGCCCAGCATGGCGGTGGCGAAGCGCTGCCGGGCCAGCGAATCGTACAGCCTTTCCTGCATCGTGCGGATGTCGTAGACCGGCACGCCCGCATCGACGGCGTGAATCTCGCGCACGATGGCGTTGGCCAGATCCGCCGGATTCGAGGAAGTGCGCGCCACCAGATACATCCAGCCGTCGTGATCCTGCTGCTGGCTCGGGAAGTATGCCACCATTTTGCTTCCGCTGTCGAGGCCATACTGCCTGACGTTGCCCACGACGCCGGCGATGGTCATGGGCTTCTTCGGATCGAACCAGAGATGCTTGCCGATGGGATTATCCCGCGGCCAGAAGCGTTGCGCGAACTGTTCGTCGATAATGGCCACCGGTTGGCCGTCGCTGGTGTCGTGGTCGTCGAAATGCCGGCCCTTCAGCAAGGGAATCTTCATGGCGCGAAAGTAATCCGTGCTGGCCGGCCGCTGGTCGACTTGCAATTCCTGCCCCGGCTGCGGCGTGTAGCCCTCCACATTGATACCTCCCCAACTGACCTCGCCGGTGAGAGGCAGCACTCCAACCTGGCCCTGGGCAGTGACTCCGGGCAGGCGGCGGATCCGGTCGCCAATTTCCCGGTAGAACTCGACGACCGCTTTGCCGTCGGGATACTTGGGGCCGCCAGCCGTCACATGCATCGACAGTACGTGATCGGCGGCGAACCCGGGCGGCACATTCTGCAGGCGCGCGAAGCTGCGGATGAGCAATCCCGCGCCAACGAGCAGCATCAGCGAGAAGGCCAGTTCGGATACCACCAGCAGGCCGCGCAGCCGATGCCGCGACACGAGCAGGCCGCCATCGGTTTGACCGCTGCGCCCGCCCGACTTCAGGGACGTGTTCAGATCCAGCTTGATGGCGCGCCATGCCGGGGCCAGCCCGAACAAAAGCCCGGCCAAGGTGGAGACCCCGAACGTGAATAGCAGCACGGAGCCATTAATGGTGATGTCTTCGAGTCTGGGAATGTTGCCGGGATTGATGGCGCGCATCACATAAAGGCTGGCCTGGGCGATGGCCAGGCCGGCGGCGCCACCCAGCAGCGCCAGCAGGAGGCTTTCGGTCAACAACTGCCGCGCGAGCCGCTGCCATCCCGCGCCCAAAGCCGTGCGGATGGCCACTTCTTTTTCGCGGCCCGCCGCGCGCGTCAGCAGCAGATTGGCGACGTTGGCGCAGGCGCTCAGCAATACCAGCGCCACCGATCCCAGCAACACCAGCATGGCGCGGCGCACGTCGCCCACCACCTGATCGAGGAGGCCGGTCACGGTCATGCCGAAGGTGCGGTCGCGCTTGTCCTTCTGGCGGATGCGGCTGGCGATGATATCGATATCGGCCTGCGCCTGCTGCACCGTCACGCCGGGCTTCAGCTTGACAATCAGGTTGTAGTTCTCGTCGCCGCGCTTCTGCACGGCATCGGCGCCCAATGGCAAGGGAACGAAGATGTCCATTTTGTCCATGGGCCCCTCCGCCGGCATCACCTCCGAGTTGAGCCGGAAGTCTGGGCGCAGTACTCCGGCTACCGTGAACTGATTGCCGTTGAGCGTGATACTGCGCCCGATTATTTTGGCATCGGAGTTGAAGAGTCTTTTCCAGAGGTTGTAACTGAGGATGGCCACCGCCGGCTTGCCCGGTTTGTCTTCTTCGGGAAGCAGCAGACGACCGAGCAGCGGGCGGGCGCCCAGCATGTGTAAGAGGCCCGACGAAGTGCGCATGCCGTCGATCCGTTCGGGCTGATCGAGCCCGGTGAGCGTGAAGCTGGTAAGCCGCGAGATGGACATCTCCTGAAACGAATGGTTTTCGTTTTGGATGTCGATGTACTGGCCTGGAGAAGGCCAGTCGCGATAGATGCCGATACCCGGCGAATGCAGCCATATGGCCGCCAGCCGCTCGGGTTGCGGATAGGGCAGCGGGCGCAGCATGAGCGCATCCACCACGCTAAAGACCGCCGAATTCGCGCCGATGCCGATCGCCAGAGACAGCACGATCACGATGGTCAGTCCAAGGTTCTTGCGCAGCATGCGCAGCGCGTAGCGGAA
>CABEEC010000039.1_pt1 | contig 12249 bp, 9 predicted proteins | sample 3423191 | NCBI WGS metagenome assembly CABEEC01 (sample SAMEA5534333, study PRJEB31848) | metagenome | biome: tundra; feature: field; material: soil | place: USA | collected 2013-05 | depth 0.15 m | reverse complement strand
GCAAGATCCGCGCGGATTATCAGATGGAGTGCGGCCCTTGCCTGGAGGCCAAGGGGCACGTGCGGCCGGATGTGTTGTATTTCTGGTAGCCCGGGCCGCGCTTCGCGCGCCGTGGTTGGTGGCTGGTGGTTGTGTCCGTTTCCGAACGGCGGAATCCGGCTGCGAACAGTAGCTGCCCAGGTCCTCGCACAACGCCTTTGGTTTCAAGCGGCCCACTGGAACGAGAGTTGCTCTGAGTCCCCTTCAATGAAACTCGCTTTGCGCAACTTATTGCGAAATCCGGCATTCGCTGCGACTGCCGTCCTATCCCTGGCGCTCGGCATCGGCGCCAACACGGCTATCTTTACGCTGACCTACCAGATCCTTTTGCGGGTGGTTCCCGTCAAGGATCCCCAGCGGCTGGTCGCGTTCCATTGGACGGGCCAGTTCATTGGCGGAAGCACCCGTGGCTACGAGGACTCCTTTTCGTATCCGATGTATGCCGATCTACGGGGTTCTTCCGATGCCTTCACCGGCATCGCGGCGCGATATCAAGATGCGGTCGACGTGTCGGACAAAGGACCGGCCGAGCGGGCCACCGCCGAGCTGGTGTCGGGCAACTATTTCGACGTTCTGGGAGTGATGCCGGCTCTTGGCCGCATGCTCACTCCGGACGAAGACAAGCGCAAAGGCGGCGAACCGTATGTGGTGCTGAGCTATGACTACTGGCAGCGCCGGTTCGGAGGCGATCCGTCCGCACTGAACCGCGCGATTGACGTCAATGGGCATCCGATGACCGTCGTGGGTGTCGCGCAGCGCGGGTTCCAGGGTCTGTCGCTGATGAGCCCGGCGGATCTGTTCGTCCCGCTCATGATGAAGACGGTAGTGACGCCCACCTGGGACGATATGGGCCGGCGGGACAGCATCTGGCTGCACGTCTTTGCGCGGCTGCGGCCGGGCACGGATCCGCGGGCGGCGCTGGGCGCCATGGCCGGCGCCTACCGCGCCGCTTTGGGACGCGACCTGGCGGCGAACGGGCGGAACGCAAAATTCTCCGAGCGGTACGTCAAGAACCAACTGCGGCTGGCCAGCGGGTCGCAGGGTTTCGGGGCGGGCATGCCGGAGTTCTTCTCGAAGCCGCTATACGTATTGCTGGCGATGGTGGGGACACTCCTGCTGATTGCCTGCGCGAACGTCGCCAACCTTCTTATCACCCGGGCGCAAGGCCGGCAGAAGGAGATTTCCATCCGGCTGGCGCTGGGGGCCACGCGGAGATCGCTCATGCGGCTCATCATGACGGAGAGCCTGCTGATCGCGGCTGCCAGCGGGGTGCTGGGGCTGCTGCTTTCCGACTGGATTGCTTCTCTGCTGGTGAGCGCACTGCCGTTCAACAACATCGGCGCCGCCATCCGAACGTCACCCGACTGGCGGATATTGGGCTTCACCGCCGCAGTCAGCCTGCTGGCCGCGCTGCTGGCTGGAATCACTCCCGCTCTGCAGGCCACCCGGCCCGACCTGGCGCCGGCGCTGAAAAACGAATCCCGGACAGCTTCGCTGGGGCTGGGCCAGACCCGATTCCGGAGAGTTCTGATCTGCGCGCAGGTGGCCTTGTCGTTCCTGCTGTTGGCCGCGGCCGGACTGTTTGCGCGCAGTCTGTACAAGCTGATGACCGTGAACTCCGGCATCGAAGCCGGCCGGCTGCTGGCATTCTCCATCGATCCAGCGATGCACAACTACACGCCAGACCGGGCGCGGCGGTTATTCCTGGATGTGCAAACCGCGCTCGCCCGCGTGCCCGGCGCGCAGGCGGCGAGCGGCGTATCCAACGCGGTTCTGGCGGACAACAACTGGCAGAACACGGTGCATATCGAAGGGTACCGGCCATCCAACGGCGAAGATATGAACCCCGGCTATAACGAGATGCTGCCCGGATTCTTCTCCACGGCTGGAGTTCCGCTCATCGCCGGGCGGGACTTCAACGAGAGAGATACCGCCGGCGCGCCCGAGGTCGTGATCGTGAACGAAACCTTCCAGCGGCGCTTCTTACCGCATGAAAATCCCCTCGGGCACCGCATCGGCTGGGGCGATTCCGGAGCGACGAACATGGAGATCGTGGGCGTGGTAAAGGACATGAAGGAGGGCGACCTGAAGGAGAAGCCCCGGCCCTGGACCTTCACGCCGGTGCTGCAGAACACAGCGCCCGGAGCGGTTACGTTTTATGTGCGCACGGCCCGGAACCCTCTCGATGTGGCGCCGGCGTCCCGCCAGGTGGTGCGCCGGATGGATGCCGCGCTGCCCGTGTACGACCTGAAAACTCTCGATGCGCAGATCGATGAGACGCACTTCCTGGACCGTCTGCTGGCGTGGCTGTCGGTGGCATTCGGGCTTCTCGCCACGCTGCTGGCCTCCATCGGCCTCTATGGCATCACGGCGTTCAATGTGACGCGGCGAACGCAGGAAATCGGCATCCGCATGGCGCTGGGGGCGGCGCGCGGCAGTGTGTTGCGGCTCGTCATGCAGGAGGTGCTGATCCTGGCCGCGGCCGGGCTGGTTATCGGGGTGGTGGCCAGTCTGGCTCTGGGCAGGCTGATCGAAAGCCAGCTCTTTGAAATGCAGGCCAGCGACCCGGCGGTAATTGCGGGCGCGATGGCCGTGGTACTGCTGGTTTCGATCCTGGCGGGGTATATTCCCGCGCGCCGAGCCACGCACATCGATCCGATGCAGGCGTTGCGCTGGGAGTAACGTAAACCGCTGTACGGCCTATTACCCGCGCGCTGGCGATTGACTGGCATCGGGACCTTTCGCGTCCTCAACCGTCCTGGCCGGTTCGGCCGATTTCAGCAAGATTGCCTGCGTTGGTACACTATAGTGGTGCAAGAGATGAACGTCAGTGAGTTCGGGCAGAGGTGGCTGGCGTTGATGGACGACCTGCCGGCCGATGGCATCCTGATTACAAACCACGGCCATCCGGTGGCCAAACTGACGCCGGTCCGCGAGTCTTGTGCGGATCTGATCGGGAGCGTTCCAGAAATGGTGATCGATCCGAGCGATGACCTATTCACGACTGGGATCAAGTGGGATGCAGAATCTTGATACCCACATCCTCATCCATGCCGTCAGCGGTTTGCTAACGCAAGCCGAGCGGAAAGTGCTGGCTGCGGACGCGTGGGGCATTTCAGACATCGTACTCTGGGAAATCGAAATGCTCTATGCTCGAAGACGCATCGGGTTTGGACTGGACCACCCGCCGCTAATCGAAACCCTGCGTGGCGTGAAGATCGCAGCCACCAGCTTGGCCCACGATGTTCCGCTCGTCACCAGAGACGCACGAATCCGTAGCTCGAAGCTGGTGCGATTTTCTTCGTAATGCCCCGTCCCGGTGAAGCGAGAATGCAGGCCGCTCTGTGTAGCGTTTCTACTAATCCCCGAACGAGCCGACTTCTTCCCGCTCTTCTACCCGCTCGACTGCGGCGGGCTTCGGTGCGAGCTGAATCGCTCCCAGCGGCACCAGATCGGGCGTGGGCTGCTCCTTGAGCACGTGCTGGCGGTACAGCTTCGCCATGCGGGCGTTCTCTTCGTCTTGCTTGATCTTGGCGGCGCGGGCGCGCAGCTTCTCCTCGCCGGAGTTCTTGGCGATGCCCAGCTTGTCGAGATCGTGCTGCACTTCGGTGGTGATGATGCCATCCCGCAGCACCATGGAGTGGTCCGCGCTCTGCAGCGCGACTTTCTTGCCGCCGGCGAAGATCTCGTGCCGGCCGTGCTCTTCATACCACTTGGTGAGCGTGGCGGTCATGTGCATCTTCTCGATAATGTTGCGCCAGCCGACGCCGGTATTGTAAGCGCAGAATGAGATTTCGCCCTCCTGCGTGGCGTACGGGATGATGCACTGCTCTGTGCGGCGGAAGTCGTAATTGAACAGATCCTGGAACCACATGCCCGCGATCAGCAGGAAGTTCCAGCGGTCCTGACGGCGCTTTTCGATATCCTGCATGGTGCGGTCCGAACCCACTTTGCCGTAATTCTTGCCGGTGGCGCCGAAGGTCTTGTCCAGCTTCTTCATCAGGTCGGTTAGCTTGAAGTGCGTGGGCGACTTGAAGGGATCGTAGTTGCGCGCCGTTGCCAGCGCCATGCCAATAATCGAGAGCCACTTGCCGCGCGCCGCGTCGTTAACGCGAGCCACGTCCTTGGCCAGTTGATCGGCGTTCCAGAACGCGGTGACGGGCGCCGATTCCCCGGTTTCCTTATCCACCATCACGGCCATGCCTACGCCGCAGTTCGGATGGCAGCCGCAGCTTAACTGGCCCCATTGGTGGTCCGGGCCATGTACCAGATCGGACCAGTCGGAAAAGGTGCTGATGAAGGACAGCGGGAACCAGTCGCGGGCGGGTTCGCCCAAGCCGGTCTGATTCTTCACGTCGTGCGCCAGGTTGGCCAGCGTATAGCGTTGCGCCATGCGGCGCTCGTCTGTGACGGCCTCGTCGCGGCCGGTAAAAGAAACCGGCTGGAACGAAAGGAACGGAATGCGCTTGGGATTGTCGAGGGCGAACTGGATGACGCGGCCCACCTGCTCGTTGTTGATGCCGTTGATCAGCGTGATGACGGGCACGATGTCCACGCCGTTGGTGTACAGGTTTTCAATCGCCCGCAGCTTTACATCAAACAGGTTGCCGACTTTGCGGTGGGAGTTGGCGGCGTTGCCGATACCATCGAACTGCAGGTAGGCATAACGCAGACCGGCGTCGGCGGCCTTGCGGCAGAACTCGGGGCTCTTGGCAAATTCGATGCCGTTGGTGGCGGCCTGCACACTGGTGTACCCAACCTTGCGGGCGTACGACACGGCGTCCAGGAAATACGGTGAAATCGTCGGCTCGCCGCCGGAGAACTGCACCGACATCTGGCGCTTGGGCTTGATGGAGATGGCGTTGTCGAGCAGGGTCTGAATGTCTTCCCAAGTGAGTTCGTGCACGAAGCCGACCTGGTTGGCGTCCATGAAACACGGATCGCACATCATGTTGCAGCGGTTGGTGAGATCGATCGTGAGTACGGAGCCGCGGCCATGCGTGATGGTGCTGGTGCCGTGATGATGCAGGTGCGCATCGTTGTGCGACCGGATGTCGCGCCCGGGGAAGCACTCTTCCAAATGCTTGAAGAAGGCCGTATCGATGGACATCACGTCCTCGAAGTGGCCGTGAATGGGGCAATCCTTGACCATCAGGATCTTGCCGTCGCGCTCGATGACTTTGGCCTTGATCTCGCCCACCTTATCGTTGAGCAGGATGGACAACGGCTTCTTGCCGCTGAGGATTTCCGAGCGGATCTCGGGGATGCAGCGGGGGCACAGCGAGTCGGTCTCGCGCGGCCACCCCAGCGGGGGCTTGGTCTTCTGATACGACTTGAGCAGCGGCTTTTCGGACCACTTCGGGGTGAACGACGGGTTCTGCTTGATCTGGTTGGCTTTATCGAAAACGGTCCACGCCGCTTGCGCCGCGTAGGTCAGGGCTTTCTCCACGTACTTGATAGGCTTGTGCATCCGTTTTGAACTCCTCTTGTGGGTTGCCAGCACATTCCTTGCAACCACCGGTTTAAGATAAACGCGCTCGCGCGGCACGGCCTCGCCGCGTGCTCGATTGTCCCAGTATAGTTAATGACGGTTGACCAATACCACCGGCGGCCATCAAACTGTTGATTTCCTTGGTTGTACGGCAAGTTCGGGTGTTGAACGGAGGATTTCGGCAATTGCGCGGACGATGCCGGTAGGTTATTGAAAGCGCTTGGGTTAGACTCGTTTTGAGAGAATTCCTTCCGGACTGGCTCTATACACCATGCGACCGGAAAGCAGACGCCGCTTCCTGTATAAACGAGCGGTTGGCCCCAAACACGTTCGTGTTCTTCTTCCATAAAGGACCAAGTGAGACGTCATGGAGCGTCCGCGACTACTCAACGCCCGGCTCTGTCGGGCTGCGCTACGCGTCCGATTTTCAGGATGCGGCCGGCCACATCCCGCTTGCGTCCGAGATCCGTGCGTCGGCCGAGTACGATTTCCCCGCCCCGGCGCACCCCACGGCCGATCTGGATCACTGGCACAGCGTGATCGGGGCAAAGAACTCCGAGTACCTGACGCACCAAACTCCTTCGGCTCACCCCGCCACGATTGTTGCTCCGCAGGCGACCAGCGACGCTCCGGCAAGTCCGTCTTTCCCGATCCTCAACCTCCCGAAGCTGCTGGCTTCGCCGAAATCGAAAAAGCGCGGCGATATCGAGCGGATTCTGCATTCGCCAAACAGCGAGGACTACGTAACGTGGAACTTCTTTCAGTTGCTCGACAGCGTGCCGGCTTCCTCTTGGTGGCCGAATCTCTTGAAACTCGCAGGCGGGAGTTCAATCGACCCGGGCGATTGCCCGGTTGTCCGGCTCTGGCAAACGGTAGCCGCCCCGCGCTCGTATGAAGTGTTGAGCCGCGAGCGAATGCGCGCAGCGGAAAACGAAAAATGGCGCAGGCGCAGCCTTAATATAAAGCCAGTCGAGGGACCGTCCGAGATCGACATCACGTTTGAAGGCCGAAGCTACCTCGTCTTCGTGGAGGCGAAACTGGGCTCCAACGTGCAGCTCAACACGAAATACGATCCCGAGCGGAATCAGATCGCCCGCAACATCGATTGTGTGTTCGACAGATGCGGCAGCCGCCGGCCGGCCTTCTGGATGTTCGTGCGCGACCACGCGGCAACGCGCGCCTACGTTCAACTGATGGAGCGCTATCGGAGCGCTTCAGAGTTGCAGCGAGCGTTGCCACACCGGGCCCCGGCCCAGCTTCTCGCGCTCTGCGCCGACTTGGCGGTTGTCACCTGGGCCGATCTACTCAAGCTATTGGCCGGCGTGAGTTGGAGCGCACCGGAAGTGGACGTCGAATTGGAGTTGCGGAGGCGAGTGATACTGCCGTAGGCTCGCGGCATCGCCTGGTGCGGTTGCTATGACCGCTGCAGGATACCGCCGACGGGGTCCCTGCCGGCCCCGGATCAAATTGGTGGGGGAACACGGAGGCCGGCACATGAACGCGGCGAACGGAGCGTCTGAGGCGAGCATAGCTGGCCGAAGAGCGGGACTGAAAGTTTCGCGCAGGCCAGGGGCCTGCCCCACTGTAAAGGCCACATTCCACAAGCCATGGAGTGACTTCCGCGGCAGGTGGCCGCAGACAGCCTATCAGAATCATCAGAATCGAAAAAAAGTGCTTGCACTCCAGCCACAGAGTAAGCTAGAATCTAAGTGCGTGAGACCAGTTATCCATTTCGGTACTAAACCGCAAGCCATGCGGCAGGAACGCGTCAATACGGACGCGTGGGAGGCTACCTAACCGGAACCTGGGATAACATTCCGATTCGGGAAAAGGGGGTGGCCACCAGGTGGTCACCCCCTTTTTCAGTTTTTCGGGGACTTGGGAAACGGTTTAACCCGCTTGCCCTGGAAGCAAGAGACTCCCGGTTCGAATCCGGGGTCCCCGACCAGTTCTTTGACAATTAGCGATCGGCTATCAGCTTTCAGCTTTCAGCGATCAGCTATCAGCATCAGCCGGAGCGTTTGGGGCTGAGTGCTGAGTGCTGAGAGCTGACCGCTGAAAGCTTTACTTCGCGGGTGTGGCTCATTGGTTGAGCGCTGGATCGCCAGTCCAGCCAACGGAGTTCGATTCTCCGCACTCGCTCCAGCCGGAGTAGTTCAATGGGAAGAACGGGGCGCTCGTAACGTCCAGACCGCAGTTCGAATCCGCGCTTCGGCTCCAGCCGGTGTAGCTCAGTGGCAGAGCAGCCGCATGGTAGGCGGCCGATCCAGGGTTCGATTTCCGGCGCCGGCTCCAAGTGTGTCCGCCGGGTAAGCATGCGTGGCGATGCGCCGGTTTTGTAAACCGGATAAGTCAGTTCGACTCTGACACCCGGCTCCATTCCGGCAAAGCTCTCCGGGCGAGCAATCGGCCGATAACCGATAGGGAGATGGTTCGATTCCATCTGCCGGAACCATTTTTGACGAAGTTTCATTGCGGAGTAGACTGGAGGCGGTTCCAGCTTGGTCTCATAAGCCAAAGACGTGCGTTCGAGTCGCACCTCCGCAACCATCTATGAGGCGTGTTGCAAGCGGGGCAAGTCGTTCAACGGGAGGATTACTGGCCTGCACCCAGTAGATAAGGGTTCAATTCCCTTCTTGTCCACCAAGTTACCGGCGGGATAGCCTACGTGGTCACGGCGTCTGGCTGAAGCCCAGATCATCTCCGTTCGATTCGGAGTCCCGCCGCCAGCTATGTTGGCCGTGGCCGAGTGGCTCAGGCGCAGGGTTGTGACCCCTGCCACGAGAGTTCGATTCTCTCCGGTCAACCCAAGAGCGCTCAGCCGGCAGCAATCGGCGGTCAGCTATTTGCGTAGGTGCGTCGCTGGTAGGTTTGTGCTGGCGCCGCAGTGAGGCCTACGCTGAATGCCGAAAGCCGATCGCTGAAAGCTGATCGCTGAAAGCTTAGTGGGAGGTCGGTTAGTGGAAAGCCGTCAGTCTTTGAAGCTGACTTCGGGCGTTCGATTCGCTCCCTCCCAGCCACAGCCGGGTCGTTCAGCGGCAGGACGCTGCTCTCTGACAGCAGATGTCGATGGTTCGAGTCCATCCCCGGCTGCCAGATTTTAGGCGGGTATCGTTCAAGGGAAAGGATAGAACGCTACGAACGTTCAGATTGCCGTTCGAGTCGGCATACCCGTGCCATCCGGCCTTCGTTCAATGCGGAGAGGACACAGCGCTCCGAACGCTGAAATTCCGGTTCGAATCCGGGAGGCTGGGCCAGGTTCGTAAGCGGTGGTGGCCGAGCGGCAAAGGCGCCCGATTGTCTATCGGGACCAGAAGGGGTCGACTCCCTTCCATCGCGCCATGAGATCGTTCGCGGGTTATCGTGGGGCAGCGCCGTGCGCTGCAGCCGGCCTCCCAGGCCGGCTCTTTGGCGGCGCGTTTAGCGCTTCAATTTCGGGTGCGAAGCTCATCAGGATGAGCAGGCGGCTCTTAACCGTCAGGCAGAGCGTTCGATTCGCTCCGCACCCACCAGGTTCGTTCTGGGGTAGCAAAGCGGCAATGCGCCCGACTGTTAATCGGGAGACGCGCAGGTTCGAATCCTGCCCCCAGAGCCATGCCGGGCAACTCCGCTGGTCGCGGAGACTGGTCCTACAAACCAGCACAGTTGAGTTCGATTCTCAGGCCCGGCACCAAGTTCGAAGGGAGCGATGCCTAGATGGCGAGGCACCGGACTTTTAATCCGGCCAGGGTCGGTTCGAGCCCGACCGCTCCCACCAATGCCGGGGCGCGTCGTCCAAGGGATCAGGGCACCGGTCTTCTAAACCGGGGATGGCAGTTCGAGTCTGCCCGCGCCCTCCAGTTCACGTGGCGCACGCACTCATGCGTGCCGCGTCCCCACTCCTGGGGACGCCTGCTGGTCCCGCTCCCGGCTAACACTCTCCACGAAGTCCTCCAGCGTCCGGCCGGAGACTTCGTCGAATTTCTCGCCACCCATTTGCAGGCTGCGGATGCGGTCAAGCCGGAAGATGCGGAAGTCTTCGCGAGACTCGCACCACGCCGCTACCGACCACGTCGTACCCCAAAAATAGAGCGCCAGAGGATCCAGCGTCCGGGTTGACGCGCGGTGCGCCCCATCCACGTATTCGATGTGCAGCTTGCGGCGCTGCAAGATTGCCTGGCGCACCGTTTCCAGACCAGCCGCCGCGTCTTTCGGCACCAGAAATCCGGGGGCAAATAGCTTGGTGCGCTCAATCTCTTCCCGCCGGGCCGCCGGCAGCGCCAGTGCGATCTTAGCCATCGCCGACCGCGCGTGGCGTCCGAGAGCGGGCCCTCCCCACGTCTCCATCATGCGCGCGCCGGCCACCAGCGCCTCGACTTCATCCATAGTGAACATGATGGGTGGAAGATCGAAGCCCGGCCTCAGCCGGTATCCGACGCCGGCCTCTCCCTCAACGGGGACGCCGGATATGGCAAGATCGCGTATGTCCCGGTACACCGTCCGTTCGGAGACTTCGAGCCAGCCGGCAAGCTGCGCCGCGGTGGTCAGGCGCCGCCCGCGCAAATACTGTACGATTTGGAACAGACGATCGGCACGCCGCATCTCAAACCATCCTGACACAACGCTGTCAGGATGCTTGCGGCATACTCGAGCTTATGGACACTCAATCAAACGAAGGCCGGATAGACTACATCGAGTTCCCGGCCACCGATATCGCCAAAACGAAGGCTTTCTATACCGGTGTCTTCGGCTGGAAATTCACCGACTACGGCCCGGACTATACCAGCTTTGAAGACGGCCGGCTCGCGGGCGGGTTCTGGAGGAAGGACACGGTAACGGCCGGAGGGCCACTGGTTGTAATCTATGCGGCCGATCTCGCCGGCATGGAAGCGAAGGTGCGCGCGGCGGATGGCGCAATCGTCAAGGAGATCTTTTCGTTTCCCGGCGGGCGGCGCTTCCATTTCACCGATCCGAGCGGAAACGAGCTCGCCGTATGGTCCGACAAGTAGTGGGACAGGCCTCCCGGCCTGTCCCCAAAAACGTGATCGCCAATCTCTTGCGCATCCCCGGAGTTGGCCCGTCCATAGCCGCGGATCTCTATCTGCTACGAATTCGAGACGTGGCGGAACTAAGAGGCCGGAGCCCTGAGACCCTTTACGCCGAACTCTGCCGCGAAGTGGGCCATGTGGACCGCTGCGTTCTTTACGTATTCCGGTGTGCCGTGTACTTCGCTTCGGAGGTGGAGCATGACCCCGAACTGCTGAAGTGGTGGAACTGGAAAGACCCTCACTAAGTGGGGCAAACCTCCAGGTCTGCGCGGGTCCTCCAGGACCCGCTTCCGCGAGCAAAGTGAGCCTGAGCGATAATGATGTCAGCCAAATGACCCGCCTGATTCTGATGGCCCTGCCGGTGGCGGCAGCCTTCGCGCAGCAATTCGAGCCGTTCGCCGCGACTGAGCGCCAGGCTTCCGCCAAAGCCACGCAGTTGCTGCAAGCGCCGGGATACCGCGAGAAGGCCTGGGGCGCATACCTGGCCGGAAAATACCATCTTCAGGACCAGGCCGCCAGCCTCGTTTCGCAACTCGCGGCGTTGCGTGAATTGGCCGGCAGCATTCTGCGCGGCGATACGCCGGAGTTTGCGGTGGTTCAGGCGACCCTTGATGCGCTCATTCAACTCGGGCGTCCCGTCGATGCCGCGCACCTGCTGCCGTTTCAAACGCAGTGGACCGACGAGGTGCTGATCCTGCCGGCGCAAGACCCGCAAGCGAACCGCGAAGCATTGCTGGCGATGGCGACGAACGCACTGGGGGATCCCATAGGCACGCGATGGGTAGCTATCCATAATCTGTTAGTGGAGGCCAGGAGCGCCGGAATTGCGGCGAAGCTGTTATTCGAGGTCAACATTAGCCATGTTTTTCACGTAGTTGACCGCTCGGGCTTCGGGCCTGGCGAAGGGTCCGGTCAAGGTGGTGGCGTCCTCTGTTTTGGTGCCGGCGACTTCGCCCCCGGCTTTCCGCCCATCGGCGTCTATGAACTGGTTTTCTCGCCGCAGACAGGCGATGTCATCCTCGCGCCGGGAACGCACCCCGTCTACTATCACCGCACCTTGCTTACCGGTCGCCGAGGGGGTTCGTTTGTGCCTCTCGATCGCGAGCAGTACCGCTTGGAGTATCTCGCGGCCTTGAGCTATCTTCCGCTCGGCGCGATCAAACGAGCTCTGGCGCCCACCACCGTGACTCGGTGGACCAACGCCAACGCCCATAGGAGTCAGGTGGAGGCGGCCCTCTCCGCGCAGCGCGCCGCGATCGAGCAACTCTTGGAAAAGCTGCAAAGCGCCGGGGTTCTCGCGCCGGACGAAGCCAATGCGTTGCAACTCGAGATTCTGATCGAGCAGGACGACCAACGTAAAGCCGGCCCAGCCCTGCCGAATTTGCTGCCCGTTCCCGTGCGCGGCAATTGAAGCAGTGATGGGGCAGCTTCCGCGCAAACCCGCAGTCACCGCCAATAAAACCAAAATCGCCCCTTATTCCTCAGCCGCTTGCCACTTCTGAGTGCGGCTTCCCGCCGGCCCTCGTGCTGTCATATATGAGTATGAGAACACCGGCGCGGTTTCGATTCCGAAACTCATGCAATTCCGAACAACCTTGGCGCACCAACCCACTAAAAATGCCGAACGAACCCAAAACCCGGTCCCGGACCCCGGTGGCCGGAAGGCCGCCCCGGCGCGCCCCCATTCCGAAA
>CABEEC010000031.1_pt1 | contig 12312 bp, 11 predicted proteins | sample 3423191 | NCBI WGS metagenome assembly CABEEC01 (sample SAMEA5534333, study PRJEB31848) | metagenome | biome: tundra; feature: field; material: soil | place: USA | collected 2013-05 | depth 0.15 m | reverse complement strand
AGGCCTTGCGGACGGCGGTGCAGTGGCGGAAGATCAGCTTCGGCAACCGCAGCCGGAACGGCGAAATCGCCACTGCTCGCCTGCTCACCGTCGCCCAGAGTTGCAAAAGGCAGCAGCGCCACGTATTGGACTACCTCACTGATGCCGTACGCTGCCATCGTCGTCAGACGACTGCACCTTCTCTGCTCCCGTAACGGCCCTGACCACCTGAACTGTTACCCGCTTTCCTTCGAAACGTTCCTGCACGTTAGCCAAGCGGTACATTTTGTCGTGTATGACGCCAGTATAGTAAGCTTGAAGCGTATAGAGCCTCTGGTGGCCGTCTAGCACCAGCAGTCGTCCCGATTGCTCCTTGACCAGAAAAATGCCCGGTACGGGCAGACCTAACAGCAGCGACTCGATGAAGCGGTCAGCCATAGGACGAGGCCAAACGTATTCCCGCTCAAACCCGACAATGCCGGTTGTGCCTGTCTGCGTCCAACTGAATTTGGGCACGACAATGTCCTTCGCACGCATACGCTTTACGAGCGAGTCAACAGGGTAGTCGGCCCCATACGAAGTTACCGAGTATGTATAGGGAATAACCTCCGCCGCTTCGTCGAGATCGTCCACCTGCTCTTCTACAACTCGAGATGCGTCGGGAGCTGCGATCTTTCTCAAAGCGCTGTGCTTAGCCATCGATACCATCCTATCCTGAATGCCATTGATTGCGCTCACGTCCATCCAGCCGCCGCGTGAACGCGCGTCCGTCTCTGCCGCCCGGAAGATTGCCGTTATCGTCGATGGTCTCAGGTCATGTCAGGCCGAGCGGCTTCGCCGTGACGATCAGCCTGGCGAGGATACTCAGATCTCCTATCAGTGGCGCAGCAGGTCCGGATATTGTGATTTTACCGCATGTGGGGCGGGAATCGGATTTCCCAGCACGCGTGCCTGCGCCAAATCCTACCGGAACAGCGCGCCGGAATGCATCAAGAAGTGCTCCGCGATAGGCCCCAGCGAAAGCGCCGGAAAGAAGGTCAGTGCCGTGACGATGAGTATGGTCCCCGTGAGCAAAACCACGAACAGAACGCCGTGCGTCGGCATGGTCCCGGCGGTCACTGGCACGCGCTTCTTGCGGGCCAGGTTCCCCGCCAGGGCCAACGCCGGAACAATCACCAGAAAGCGCCCGATCAACATTTCCAGCCCCAGCGTCAGATTGAACCATGGAGTGTTGGCGTTCAGCCCGGCCATGGCGCTCCCATTCGTCCCGACAGCGCTCGCGTTGGCGTAAAGAATCTCGCTCAATCCGTGGGGACCGCCGTTGCCCAGGTTGGCAACCGGCGCGCCGGGAGGGTTCCAATAGGAGCGCGGCGCAAAATGGACCAGAAAAGTGGCGCAGGAGACGATCAAGTTGGCCGCGGCTGCCACCACCAACGCCAGCATCACCATCTTGATATCTTTGGCTTCGATGCGCTTGCCCAGGTATTCCGGCGAGCGGCCGACCATCAGTCCCGCGATGAAGACGGCCACCAGCACCATCAGGATCATTGAGAGAATGCCCGAGCCCGTGCCGCCGAAAATCACCTCGCCGGTCTTGAGGTTCAGCATCTGAATCAGTTCGGCCAGCGGCGTGAAACTATCGTGGGCGCTGTTCACCGCGCCGTCGCTGGAGGCGGTGCCGACCACCGAGAACAGCGCGGACCCCGCGACTCCAAAACGGACTTCCTTGCCCTCCATGTTGCCGCCATCTATCCCCAGGCGATCAAGCGCGGGATTGCCCTGCTGCTCGCTGGCCGTGGCGATCAAGCTGCCGCCGGCGAAGAGCAGGAGCATTACGGCAAAAAGGGTCCAGCCCTGCCGGCGATCGTTCACCGCTTGCCCGAACGTGTAAGTGAAGGCCGCCGGAATGGCCAGGACCAGGAGCATCTCCAGCAGGTTCGCGACAGGCGAAGGATTCTCAAACGGGTGCGCCGAGTTGGCGTTGAAGAAGCCGCCGCCATCCGAGCTGAGTAGCTTGATGGGCTCCTGCGAAGCCACCGGTCCGAGCGCAATCGTCTGCCTGGCGCCTTCCAGGGTAACGATCTGCCTGTAGGGATGGAACGTTTGCAGGACGCCTTGCGAGCAGAGAATCAGCGCGGCGGGAAGCGAGAGCGGCAGCAGGACGTAGAGGACCCCGCGCGTCAGGTCCACCCAGAAATTGCCGAGCCGGACGGACCGCTCGCGGACGAAGGCGCGGATGAGCGCCATGGCCACGGCCATCCCCGCGGCTGCCGAAGTGAAGCTTTGGACGGCGACTCCCACCATTTGCGACAAGTAGCTGAGCGTGGTCTCGCCGGAGTATGCTTGCCAGCTTGTGTTCGAGAGGAAGCTGACCGCGGTGTTGAAGGCCAGGTCCGGCGTAAGGGGAGTGCCGCCGGACGGATGCCCGGGCAGGTAGCGCTCGCATCGCAAGAGGACGTAAAAGAGCAGGAAATTCGCGAGTCCGAACGCCAGGCAGCATCCGGTGTAAGTTCTCCAGGTCTGCTCTTTTTCCGGGTCCACGCCGCTCAGGCGGTAAATGAGGCGCTCCAGTGGCAGCAGGGGTTTCGAAAGGAAGGTCCGCTTTCCATCGAAAACGTTCGCCATGTACGAGCCCAGCGGCTTGGTGATCGCCAGCAGCAAGCCTAAGAAGACCAAGAGCTGGCAAAGACTGGTCCAGGTCAAGAGTGGCACACGCTGCCGTATAGCGGCAGAAGATACTCCACGCGCTAGTATGGCAGATTTGCGGTCAAGAAGGCGTAAGGAAGGAATCAGGAGTGTGTAAAAGGCGCGCGTACCGGGATGCGCACTCACGCCCTGCGGAACGACTCCAAGCTCCACGCGTCTTCGTTCCCGCCGTGGCGGAGGATGTACAAGTTCCCGTCGCTGGCATGAACTTTGAAGAAGGTGTCGGCCGGGCCGCACCACTGGTCCACGACCTCCTCGACCAGATACGCGTGGCCGTCGAGATAGAAGCGGATGGGGCGCTCGTCCGCTTTCCGGCCCGCGTAGCATTCCACCCGCACCGTCATCCTGCTCTCATTATGATGCGGACATCGGGACATGATGCGCCGGAGTTCTAGTCGCTCGGGATCGGGAGTAAGACGGCAAAAGAATGGCCGGCTGTAGCGATCGGGTGTACAATGAACGCCGAGTAATCAGACCATGATATCCACAAGGGCGCTTTTGCACTGCCTGGTTGTAGCGATAGCCGCACTGCCGCTTGTCGGCACTCTCAGCGGGCAATTTTCCGAAACTTTCGTAGGCGCCATTTCCAATTCGGCGAGCTATGCGGTGTCCGGAGAGAACGGTTACGGGATCGCGCGGGGGTCTTTGTTCGTTGTATTCGGTGAGAATCTTGGCCCTAACCAGTTGCAATATGCCCAGACCTTTCCACTGCCGAAAGCACTGGCGGGCACTTCGGTGCAAATAACCATGGGCGCGACATCCTACGACGCCATCATGATCTACTCGCTGGCCGGACAAATCGCGGCGATTCTGCCGTCGAGCGTGCCAGCGGGCAGCGGCTCGCTTACGGTTACCTACAACAACCAGTCGAGTCCTCCGGCGCCGATCACGGTGGTGCAGAGCGCCTTCGGCACCTACACCCTGAGCAGCAATGGTATCGGAGCGGGAATAGTTACCCGGCCCAATTATCAGGTCGCATCGTTTGAGAACCCAGTGAATCCGGGAGATATTCTCATCATCTGGGGGACCGGCCTTGGACCGGTTGCCGGCAATGAAGCCGCAGGCCCACTCCCCGGCAACCAGTTTCCCGGTACGGAGGTCTTTGCCGGCAACCAATCCGCAAGCGTGCAATACGCCGGCCGTTCAGGCTGCTGTGCCGGACTGGATCAAATCGTGTTCCAGGTACCATCGACAGTGCCACTGGGATGCTTCGTGCCGATCGCGGTGCGCTCGGGCGGGGTGGTGAGCAATTTCACGACGATTCCGATCGCAACACCCAGTCAGAATTGCTCCGACAGCGTCGGTTTCCCCTCAAATCTCGTCACGAAGGCCCAGGCCGGCCAGACGGTAACAGTCGGCCTGGCCGGAATTGGCGCGATACCGATCTTGCAGGGCGCAGGATTCTCGTTCTTGCAGAGCCTCACGGACCGATTCTCGCAGTTGCTCCATGCGAAGGTGCCGGAGCGGGAAGTCAGGCGCATCATCACGGCCCACGGATCACAGAGGCTTGGGTTAGTCAAGGCTGCCGTCAAGAAGTACTCACGCGCGCGAAAGGCTCGCAGGGCAGACCTGCGAGCTGCTCTGCGCATCGCGAGGTCCTTCGATGACGATGGCGCGGCTGCCGGATTCACTCAACTCGGGGGAATCGATGGCCTCACCGCGCAGTTCGGTTCCATACTGCCGCCCGCAGGCGCTTGTATGATTACGCAGCCAGGGTCTTTCAGCTTCAAGGAAGGGGGCGCTACGAGCATGGCACGCGACGCAGGCGCCCAACTGGTCCTCTCAGGCCCTGTCGGGACGCAGATTCTAACCGAGGGTTCGACTGGAGAGTACCAAGTGGGACTAGGATCCGGATACGCGAGCGGTCAGTTGCCTGTTGGCACTTATACCCTATCGGGGACCGGCGGAGCCAATGTAGGGCGTTTCTCCGCTTCCCTGGCCAGCGGCGGTTTGCAATGGACCAATAAAGATTCGGTGAATGTAGTAGACCGGAGCCAGCCTCTAACCGTGACGTGGGCCGGAAGTAACCTGAGTGGCTACGTGCTATTTGGCGGCAGTTCTTCAAATGGGGGTTTCGCAACCGCATTTGCCTGCGCGGCGGAGGCTCAAAACCAGACGCTGACGGTGCCTCAATTCATCTTGAATGCCATGCCGGCGTCCGCACCGGACCGGGGATATCTGTTCGTGGCGATGTATCCATTCCAGAATTCGTTTGCGGCCGTCGGGCTGGACGCCGGATACTTTATCGATTTCAGCAACGATTCGAAGCAACTCGCGTACCAGTAAGCCCCTGCTTCGATGCTGCGGCGCCAGGCGCTGCCGGATGTCGGCGAAATTCATGCGTTCTCCTCACCCCCTCGCGCGTATTACTATGTGAGCGGACATTTTATGCGCGTTCTGCCGGTCATACTCCTTTCGCTTGCAATCCTCCCCGCGCTGGCCGAAGAGCCTACGGTCGACCAGATTATGGCGCGCGTGGCCGAAAACCAGGCGCGCGCCCAGGACATGCGCCGGGCGTACGTCTACAATCAGAAAGTCCTGGCGCGCTTCCATCGCACCAACGGCAAGCTGGCGCGCGAGGAGAAGCTGGAATACCTGGTCACTCCCACCCCCGCCGGCGTCGAGAAGAAACTGACGCACTTCGAGGGCAAGTGCGAGCGCGGGGGCAAGTTCATCACCTATGACGAACCAGGCAAGGAAATCAAGGACCTGGATATCGATGGCGATCTCATCAGGGACATGGTCAAAGATATGACCGCCGACAAGGACACCAAGGATGGCCTCGCCCACGACATGTTCCCCCTCACCGCCAAGGAACAGGCGAAGTACATCTTCACCCTGGAAGGTAAGGAAGTTTATCGCGGCAGGCAGATTTACCGCGTCAGTTTCCGACCCAAGCCGCACGAAGAGGACGCGAACTGGAACGGGGAAGCGCTGATCGACGCTGCGGAATGCCAGCCGGTGATGGTCACCACCAAGTTCGCAACGCATATACCGATGGCGGTGAAGGTTCTGTTGGGGACCGACATCAAAGGCCTGGGATTCTCGGTCAGCTATGAAAAGTTCGACGACGGGCTGTGGTTTCCGGTCAGCTACGGCGGCGAGTTCCACATCCGGGCCGTGTTCTTTTATGCGCGGAACATGTCGATCTCCATGGTCAACAGCGGCTTCACGCGCGCGAAAGTCTCGAGCAAGATCGCGTACGATATGAGTGAGAAGTGACTGCAATCGAAATGCCCCGGCGGACGCCATCGGCGGCGTCCGGATTGGATTTCGGAAGCCTGGTGCGGCAACATCAGGCCATGGTCTTCAGTATCGCCTGGCACTTGCTGCGCGACCGGGCGGTTGCCGAAGAACTGGCGCAGGATGTGTTTCTGTCGCTGTACCAGCACCTGGCGGAGCTGGAATCGCCAGAGCACGTGCAATTCTGGCTGCGCAGAGTAACCAGCAATCGCGCGCTGGATGTAGCGCGCCGCCGCCAGCGCCGGCCCATGGTGAGCCTGGAAAACGCGCCTGAGCCGGTGGCGATGACGCCCACGGGCGATCCCCTGCTGGGCACGGCGCTCAAGAAATTGGTGGCGGCGTTGCCCGAAAAGGCGCGCGCCATCGTTGTATTGCGCTACCAGGAGGATCTGGACCCGGCGGAAATCGCCAGGGTCCTGGGCATCCCGGTGGGCACGGTGAAGAGTCAATTGCAGCGGGCGCTCGGCCTGTTGCGCGAGAAACTGTCCCGCGTGGTAGGACAGGCCTCCGGCCTGTCCCCTGGGAAGGAATAAGATTTATGGCATCTTTGGAAGACGAACTTAGGTCGGCATTGCGGCGCCGCGAGCCCTCGCCGGATTTCACGGAGCGGGTGCTGGCGCGGGTTGCCGCCGTGCCCGTGCGCCGGGCGCCACAGCCATGGGTTCGCTGGGTGGCCGCCATGGCCGCCACGTTGTTGCTGGCCGCGGGGGGCCTGGAATACCGCCATTATCGGGGTGAGCGCGCCAAGGACCAGGTCCTGCTGGCCGTGCGGATTGCCGGCAGCAAACTCAACAAGGCGCAGAAGAAAGTGCAAATGCTGACGCATCGGAGTATTTCATGAAAGCCGCGGGATTGTTGATTGCGTGCGTGCTGCTCGCGGGCGCCGCACCGGCCCAGCAGGTGAAATGGAATTTCGACAAGCTGGCCGCGCGTGCCAGTGACACCGTGGACGTCTCGCTGGATGGCTCCCTGCTGCGATTTGCAACCAAATTCCTTTCCGACAACGACAAGGACCAAGCCAAGGTGAAGAAGTTGGTCGGCGGATTGAAAGGCATCTACGTGAAGAGCTTCGAGTTCAAGAAGCCCGGGGAATATTCGGCGGCCGATTTGGAATCCTTTCGCGCGCCTTTACACGCTGCGGATTGGCAACGTGTCGTAGGCACGCACAGCAACGAAGACGGCGAAACCGTAGAGGTTTACATCAAGAACGATAGCAAGGGAATCGGCGGCCTGGCCATCATCGCATTCGAGCCCAAGAAACTGACCCTGGTCAACATCGTCGGCGCCATCGACCTGGATAGCTTGAGCGAACTCGGCGGGTTCTCCGGCATCCCGGACGTAGAAGTGGATAAGAAGAAATAGCCGCGGATGCACGCCGATTCACGCAGATGGAAACCGAAGCAACCCACCCATAGCGCCCCGAGGCGTCACTTTCTCATAAGGCCGTTCATCTTGTGTCCATCTCTGGTTCCATGGCGGGCACTTCAACTTCCCGGAAGTGGAAGTGGACAAGAAGAAGTAGCCGCAGATGCACGCCGATTCACGCAGATGGAAACCGAAGCAACCCACCCATAGCGGCATAGCGGCCCCGCCGGCCTCACTTTCTCTTTAGGGCTGTTATCTGTGTTTAAGGATAGCCGGGAACCCAGAGCGGCCCCCAGGCGTCACTTTGTTGTAGGCCGTCTATCTGTGTGCATCCGTGTCCATCTGTGGTTCCATGGCTTTCCACGGTAGAATAGTAACCGTGCCGCGTTTCGCTGTCCCGGCGGTATTCGCCATGGCCGCCGTTTTGCATGCCCAGACGGCGTTCTTCCCCCTGAAGGACGTCAAGCCCGGTCTGCGCGGCATCGGCAAAACGGTGTTTTCCGGCAACCGCATCGACGAATTCCAAGTGGAAGTGCTTGGCGTGCTGGAGAATATCGGCCCCAAGCAGAACCTGATCCTGGCCCGGCTGTCCGGCGGTCCGCTGGCCGAGACCGGCGTAATCCAGGGCATGAGCGGCAGCCCGGTCTATATCGATGGTAAGCTGGCCGGCGCCGTCGCCTTGGCATTCCCTTTCGCCAAAGAGGCCATCACCGGCATCCGCCCCATCGAAGAGATGGTTCGGGTCACCGAGGCTGGCCGCACTCCAGCGCCCACCCAAGTCGCGCGCAACGAAGTTTCGCTGGCGTCCCTGTTCGCCGCTAAGGATCTCACGCGTCTCCTGCCCGGCCGCCTGGAACCCGCCACCGGCGACGCCAAGTTGCTGGACATCGCCACGCCCGTCTCCTTCGCCGGATTCACGCGCGCCACCCTCGATTCCTTCGCTCCGCAGCTTCGTGCCTTGGGTCTGGAACCTACCCAGGGCCTTTCCGCGGGAGGTCCTTCCAGCCCGCATATGGGCGACCCCTCAACGCTCAAGCCGGGATCCATGATTAGCGTGCAGTTGATGACCGGCGACCTCAGCATTGGCGCCGACGGCACCGTCACCTACATCGACGGCAACCGTATCTACGCCTTCGGACATCGGTTTCTGGCGGTGGGCTCCACGGCCCTGCCCTTCACGCGCTCCGAGGTTCTCGCGCTGCTGCCCGCGATCACGGCGTCCTTCAAGATCTCCGTGCCGAAAGAGACCCTGGGCGCCATCCTCCAGGATCGCAACACGGCGATCGCCGGCGAACTCGGGCGCGCCGCCGCCATGGCGCCCGTTTCCATATCTGTCTCCCGCGGCGGCAAGCGCCTCGACAACTACCAAATGGAAATGGTCAACGACCGCTTCCTCTCGCCGCTCCTGGTGCAGATGGCAGTGTTTTCCACCATCGACGCCACCGAGCGCACCGTGGGCGCCTCCAGCTTCCGCGTCACCGGCGAGATCGAGTTTCAGGGATCCGCCGCGCCGCTCAAGGTGAATAACATGTACGCCGCCGACACCGGCTCTGCCATGATCGCTTCGCTTTCCACCGCCATACCGCTGGCGTATGTGCTACAGAGCGGATTCGACGCGCTGGAGGTAAAGAAGGTCGCCCTCGATATCGAATCCTTCGACGCCAAGAAGCAGTTTCAGATCGATAGCGTTTCCGTGGGACGGCGCGAAGTCCGGCCCGGCGGAAAAGTCGAACTGACCACTATGCTGGTGGGCGAGAATGGCGAAGAATTGCCTCGCACCATCGTTTACCAGGTCCCCCAGGGCATTACTCCCGGTCCGCTTTACTTCACGGTAGCCGACGGTATGACCACCAATCTCGCCGAATTCCGCCAGATCATCGGCGCCCAGCCGAAATCCATCTCGCAATTGATCTCGACCGTCAACAACCTGCGCGCCAACACCAAGGCCTATGTGCGCGTGTGGCGTCCGGAACCCGCCTTTCAGTTGGAAGGCGCCGATTTCCCCGATCCGCCGCCGTCGGTGGCCATGATATTGGCCGGCTCGCAAAGCGCGTTCGGCAGCATCAACCAGACGCGCAATTCCAAGGTGGCGGAATTGGAAATCGGAGCCGGCGACAGCGTCATCAACGGATCGAAAACAATCCAGGTGGAGGTGAAGGAGTGATCCGGATGCTGAGCGGGCGAAGGGGCGAGCGGGCGAGCGGGCGAGCCGTGTTGGCAGGATTGCTCATGGCATCGAGCGCTTGGGCTTCCGCCACCACCGCCTGGGAGATGACCAGTTACCAGGATTTCATCCGCGGCCAGTTTCAAGGTGTCTCGCTCAGCCGCGACGGCCGCCTCACGCTCGCTCCCAAGGTCGATACGCTTTTCTCTTCCGGCCAAGCCGTCGTTTGGAGTGTGGCCGAAGGCGCTAACGGTGTCCTCTACGTGGCCACCGGCCACCGTGGCCGCGTTTACCAGGTGGATCCCTCGGGCTCGAGTTCGCTGCTCTGGACCGCCGAACAGCCCGAGGTCTTCGCCATCGCCACCGATCGCAACGGCGTCCTGTACGCCGGCACCTCTCCCGATGGCAAGGTCTATCGCATAGAGAAGGGCAACGCCACCGAGTACTTCGCGCCCAAGACCCGCTACATCTGGTCGCTGGCGGCCGGCCCCGATGGCGCGCTGTATGTGGGCACCGGCGACCAGGGCAAAATCTACCGTGTCACGTCCGCGGGCTCGGGCGAGCTGTATTACGATACCGGCCAATCGCACGTCACCGGCCTGGCCGTGGATGCGCAAGGCCGCCTGCTGGCGGGCACCGAGCCGAACGGCATTCTCTATCGCGTATCGGCCAAGGACAAGGCCTTCGTGCTCTACGACGCCAGCCTGCCCGAGATCCGCGCCATCATTCCCCAGCCCGACGGAACCGTGTACGCGGCCGCGCTGGGCGGCTCGCTGGCCAAGCGCGCGCAGGCTGCCACGCAGGCCTCCCAGTCCGGAATGGGCAGCGGAGTCACCGTGCAAGCCGCGCCCCAATCGGTTACCGTCGAAGCGCAGAACACGCAGCCTGGAGCCGAAATCAAGGCGCAGACCGACCCCACCAGGCAGACCCAAGCCACTCCCACGCCGCAGGTGACCACGCAGTTCACGCCCACGACGGATCTTACCGGCGTGGAACGCTCGGCCATTTACCGGATCAACCCGGACAATACGGTTGAGACCCTTTGGAGTTCCAAGGAAGAAGACGTCTACGATCTTCTCGCGCTCCCCAACCAGCTCCTGTTTTCGACCGACAGCAACGGCCGCATCTATGGCCTCTCGCGCGACCGCAAGGTCACGCTGGTGTTGCAGACCAACGAAGGCGAGGCCACCCGCTTGCTTCCCTCGGCCGGTTCCGTGCTGGTGGCCACCGGCGACATGGGCCGCATTTACCGCTTGGGCGAAAGTCCCGGCGCTTCTGGCAATTACGAATCGCCCGTGCATGACGCCGGCACGGCCGCCCGTTGGGGCAGCTTGAGCTGGCGCGCCGAGACAGCGCCATCCACCGCGTTGGTTTTCCGCACGCGCTCGGGTAACTCGGCCAAACCCGACAAGACCTGGAGCGATTGGTCCGAACCGCTGCATGATCCGGCCGCCTCCAGGATCGCCAGCCCCAATGCCCGCTACATCCAGTGGAAGGCCGAATTATCCGGCGCGGGCGGCGTCACGCCCATCCTGGACAACGTGACTCTGGCATACCTGCCGCAGAACTCGCCGCCGATCGTGAAGAGCATTAACGTGACCCTGCAGATGGCGCCGGCTTCGGCTGCCAAGGCGATCCAACAGCAGTCCATTTCGCCCTACACCGTGACCGTGACCGATACGGGCGACGCCAGCGTCTCCGCCCCCGCCGGCACGCCCACCCAGACTCTTTCGCGCGCCGCCGCGCAACAGATCACCATAAGCTGGCAAGCCGAGGATCCCGATGGCGACCGCTTGGTCTACAACCTTTATTTCCGTGCTGACGATGAACGCCGCTGGATGCTGCTGAAGGGCGACTTGCACGAGAACGCTTTCACCTTCGATAGCGACGTGCTGGCCGACGGCAAATACTACTTTCGCGTGCTCGCCTCGGACCGCGAAGTGAATCCGCCGGCCACCGCGCGCGACGCGGACCTGACCAGCGCTCCGGTGATGATCGATAATACGCCGCCGGTGGTCACCGTGGGCCCGGTGCGGCGGACGGGCACGACGGCCGAGCTTGAATTCGAGGCGCGCGACGCCGCCTCGCCTCTGCGCCGCTGCGATTACTCGCTCGACGCCACGGGGTGGGTGCCGCTCGAAGCCGCCGATGGCGTCATCGACTCGCAGCGGGAGCGGTTTGTGCTGTCACTCGACAAGCTTACGCCGGGGGAGCACCTGGTTGTGATACGGGTGCTGGATAGCGCTAATAATGCAGGGTTGGCGAAGGTTGTGTTGCGTTAGCATCGTGGCGCACGCAATCTTGCGTGCCGCGTCGAGACTCGTCTCGACGCTTGCCCCTTCCATCTCGACCGTAGGCCTGTCGTGAAGCTTCGCCTGGGTGTCGAGGTGGATTTGGATCAGCCGCGCCTTGGGGCCGAACGGCAGGGGCAGGTTGACCCATTTCTGGGTTTCCGGGTTGCACCCGGAGAGAATTAAGCCTGCGGCGGGCTTTCTTCCCGGGTGCTTAAACGTTTTCGGGATTTCTGACGAAACCGCTCCCTGACGGTCGCGGCTCGGTAACAGCCGCATTGATTCCGCAAGGGTTACTGAGCCGCGAGCGTAAGCGAGCGGGTGCATTCCCGAAAACGTTTAAGCACCCGCTCATTGGTAATGGGGCCAGCGGCCCTGCTTTTTCGGGTATGATGGGATTTGTTGAAGCGTCGTGAGTTTTTGGCCGCGCTTGCAGCGACTGGCTTCTGCGCTTCGAGGGGACACGCCAGCGCGCCGTTCCCAGTGAAGTTCCGGCAGCCGCCGCCCTACGCTCCAGCGCTGGCCTTTGTCGAGCCGGGGCTCGATGAGTTTCCAGGTGAGAAG
>CABEEC010000028.1_pt1 | contig 12356 bp, 8 predicted proteins | sample 3423191 | NCBI WGS metagenome assembly CABEEC01 (sample SAMEA5534333, study PRJEB31848) | metagenome | biome: tundra; feature: field; material: soil | place: USA | collected 2013-05 | depth 0.15 m | reverse complement strand
CCGCACCTCGACGAGTTTGTTGGTGGAGCGGGCGCCTTCGAGCGCATCGCCCACAACGTGGACCCGGAATCCCGAAACTTCGAGAGTCCCGCCTCCATTTGAGAACTGGATGGTCCCGTCCAGCATTCCGCGCAGCCCCGGCTGGATGCGCACGGCGAAATTGCCGGCTCGCAGAATCTGCACGGGCAGGGCGGCGTTCCGCTGTTCCGTGCCCGCAAGAATGAACGGTTCCGACCAAGAGGCCTGGCGCGCGCCGGGCTCGGTCGTTTGCGCGGCCAGAGCCAGCCGGATGTCGCGGCCGGCGTAACGGCTCAGATCGACGGACGAGGTCTCGGGTTCGGCGCTCCCCGGCTTCTCGAAGACCACTGTATCGTCTACGCGAACGCGCAGCATCGTGCCCGATCCGGCGCCCGAAAATGTGAGGCGGATGGGCGTCGTGTGGGGGAGGGCGAGCGGGTACTCAACCGCCGCGCTATCCACGCGCTCGCGGAACGACGGGGCCCTCGGGCCGAGCGACATTACGATGGCATCGCCAGAAAAGCGCACCGGTGGAGCGACGCCAAAGCTCTCGCCCGGCGTCGGAACGATCGGCGGGTCAGCGGCCGATACTGTGGCGGAGACCCTATTCACCGGCAGTCGCGCCAGCCCCATGGCGCTGCCGGCCGGGACGTCCACGGGTTTCCATTGTACAGGCAGTTGAGCTCGCGGGGGATCCGGCAAGACAACCGGCAACACCATCACCGCGTGCGCGGCCAAGCGCTGCCCGTCCTGCCCGAATTCAGCGTACGCGTGGATCGGGTAATTCGCGTTAAACGAACCTTGTCCGACCGTGACGGTGAACTCCAGTGCCCTAGATGCGTGCGCTTTCAAACGGAAAGACACGGGGCTGGCCGGCTGCACGGTCCAGCGGTCGATGACGGAGATTCGAACGACGCCTTGTAGCGGCCCATCTCCGTGGTTTTCCAGCCAGACCGCAAGCGGAAATGGCGCTCCGGCGCGGTTCAGCGTCACGGCACCGCCAGCACCGTAATTCCCAATTGTGGGGTCCAGGATGCGGATCGTAAGGGAACCGGCAGAATCGACGGCGGGGGTGTAGGCGCCAGCGGCCGGAAGAAAAAGAGCAAGACAAAGGAGCCAGCGGGGAATCACACCTGGAAGATTATCATATTCAGACCCGATTTTCTGCACTTTCCCATCGCGTGAACGGCTATGTTCCAGCGCTAACGATTGACAAGGTGCTATCGTTACGGCATCGACCCGATCCGTGGGCAATAGCCTGTATGAACGCATCCACAACCGCAATCGCACCCGCCAACGCTAGTGTCGCCGTAACACGCATCCTGTCAGTTGACATTTTCCGGGGACTTACGGTTCTCGTAATGGTCTTCGTGAACGACGTCGCAGAAGTCAAAGGCCTGCCATGGTGGACCCATCACATGCCCGAAGGGGTTAGCGGCATGACGTATGTCGACATGGTCTTCTCCGCATTCCTCTTCATCGTCGGCATCTCCATGCCACTGGCGATCAACCGCCGCCTGGCCATGGGCGATTCCTACCTCGATGTGCTGAAACACGTCATGGTCCGCTCGCTCAGCCTTGTCGCGATAGGGTACATCCTCGCTAACCTGCAGAACCTCGATCCGCAACTGACCGGTGTCGGCGTTCAAACGTGGGATCTCCTGGCTTTCGCCGGAATTGTTCTGTCCTGGAGCGTCTATCCGAAATCCGGCACGCACCGGTCGCTCTACAGATCCTTGAAGGCCAGCGGCTTCGTTCTCCTGATCGTCTTAGTTGCAATCTTCCGGAGAAAAACCGCTACTGGCGGGGTCTCCGGCCTCGACATGGGTTATCCCGAGATCCTCGGCCTGATCGGCTTCGCCTATCTCTGCGCGGGGATTATCTATCTCGTTCTTCCCAAAACATTCTGGTGGTTCGCCGGCGCATTCGTCGGCTTGAATGTCATGAACACGGCTTCAAAGCTGGGAGCCCTTCCCATGCTACGGCATGTGCCGCTCTATTTCTGGCCGCTCGCGGATGGAGCCTTGGCATCCATCGTCATGGCCGGCGTGGTTTTCTCGTTCATGTTGTTTGATGCGTCCGTTGCGGCAACCCTAAAGAGCAAATTCTTTTGGTCCGCGGCCTTCGCTGTCATCCTCTTTGCCGGGGGGGTGGCGCTGATGCCGCTCGGTATTTCGAAAAATCACGCGACGCCCACCTGGTGCCTCTTTTCGGAATCCTCGAGCGTGGCGATCCTGCTGGCCCTGTACTATATTGTCGACATCAAGCGCGTCGCCGCCTGGGCGGGTTTCGTCAAGCCCGCCGGCTCCAACACTCTGCTTACCTATCTCCTGCCTTGGATCTGCTCGGTAATTCCGCTGATCCAACGCCTCTCCGGCGAAGGATCGGCAGGCGCCTCAGGAGTGTTCCTTGCATGCTTCTTTACCGCTTTCATCTTGGCTCTCTCCGGATTGTTAACGAAGATGCGTCTCAGGATGCAACTATGACCATGCCTCCGTACTCACGATTCGTTCTGCTCCTCGCGATGGGAACCGTCGTCCCCGCCCAGATTCCAGGGCCGCCTCCATTAACGGCAAACTTTCAGGATTCCGCTTCGTATCGTTGGCTCAACAAGAAAGTGCTCGCCAGCCGCCTGTTGGACGACATGAGCAGCCTCGATAATTGGACGGCGTTCACGAACAACCCGGCGGCTGTGGTGGACTCGCGTGTCAACGCTCAGGTTTCCCGATCCCAAACCGTGACCGCTGAAATGTCGCTGACCAAGGAGCGATCCCGCAACGCCGGCAACTCGCTCCGCCTGCGTACGCCGACGAAGTGGAACGTACCGGGACCGGCAAACGGCCGGGGATGGGGAGAAACCGGCGTTACGCGCCGCTTTGACGGTGAGAACTGGAGCAACTCCAATCGCATCTCTGTGTGGATTTATCCCGATTGCGTCGGCGCGTATGTGACCGCTCTTGGACTCGCGCTTCATAACGACGGCGTTGTGAAAGTGCCGGCTGCCTTCGGACAGGAGGGGGAGACGAACGTAGTTCTGCGCAATCACGAATGGAACCATGTCGTGTGGGAGATCGGCAATGTGGCGCGAGACAAGATCACGGCGCTCGACTTCGCCTATTACATGGCGGGCAACGAGCCCGAGGCCGCCGATACGGCCACCTTTTATTTCGACCGTCTGGAATTGCAGCAGGTCGATCCGGATTACATCGAAGGTTGGGCCGTCTGGCCCGGACGCATTTCGTACAGCCACGCCGGCTACCAGCCGGGCGGCCGGAAAACGGCCATCGCCAGCGACCTCATCGCCGGTGAATTTCAGTTGATCGATCAGACAACCGGGCAGGCAGTCCTTTCCAAGCCGTTGCAGACCGTGAAGACAGGTCTGGGGGCTTTCCAGGTGATGGACTTTTCGGAGGTTCAGCAACCCGGCTTGTATCGGATCGATGCCGGCGAGGAATCCACCCGTCCATTTCGCATCGCCACGGACGTCTGGCGCGACACGATTCTGAAGGCGCTCAACTTCTTTTACGTAGAGCGCTGCGGCATGGCGATCCCCGGCGTTCACGGCGTGTGCCACCGCGATTGGCAGGCGGTGCACGGCGACAAACGGATTATCATCAACGGGGGCTGGCACGATGCGGGCGATTTGACGCAGGGCATGGGCAATACCGGCGACATCGTTTACGCGATGTTCAGTCTTGCGGAAGGGCTGAGCGCGCAAGGCGCAGATCCGCAGTTGTATGACCGCCTCATCGAAGAGGCTCGCTGGGGGCTCGACTGGGTGCTCAAGACCAGCTTCGGTGACGGTTATCGCAACGCAGGGTCCGTCAACAGCCGGCGGACCGATGGCATCCTCGGCACGTTTGACGATGTGACGGCGACAGCGAAGAACGACCCGTTCGTTAACTTCCTGGCGTCGGCCGCCGAAGCCATTGCCGCACGCGTGCTGAAGGAGAGCGATCCCAGACTGGCCGCATATTCGCTCAGGATGGCGGAAGCGGACTGGGAGTTCGCGGTGGAGGGCATGGCCAAGGCGGGCCCGCCATCCCCTGAACGCTTCCATGTCGCCTTCGATTCCAACGGAGTGGTGCACGAGATTGCTTCCGAGGGCGTGCTCGCTTCGGTACAACTGTGGCGCGCCACGGGGAACCAACGCTATGCCGATAAGGCGGTGGAATTGGCGCGAGTAATCCTCGACTCGCAGGAGCGCAAGAGGCCGGCCTGGACCACGCCCATGCTGGGATTCTTCTACACCAGTCCGGCGAAGGATCGCATTCTGCACTACGTCCATCGCGGCCGCGAGAACGCGCCGATTCTCGCATTAACGCAGCTCTGCGACGCCTTACCAAATCATCCGGACTGGATGAAATGGTATTTCGCGGTGACGCTGCACTCGGAATACTTGAAGAGCATGGCCAAGAACACGGAGCCCTATGGCGTATTGCCGGCGTCGATTTACAAAGACGACGAGTACAAGGACGCGCCGGAGACGCGGCAAGAGTCGTTTCGCAAGCAGGTGTTGAACGGCGTGCCGCTGGGTTACGGTTATTATCTGCGGCTGCTCGCCGTCTGGATGGATTATCGCGGGGAATTCGGCACGATTCTGCCGCAGACCGAGGCGCTGGGGCTGGCGTCTCACTTGCGTGGGGATCTGGAATCGGAGCAACTTGCGCAGGAGCAACTGGAATGGGTGATCGGCCGGAATCCGTTTTCGCAGAGCATGATGTGGGGTGAAGGATACGACTTTGCGCCCCAGTACACGCCGTCTTCGGGCGACATCGTGGGGTCGTTGCCGGTCGGCATCCAGAGCCGTGGCGACAGCGACGTGCCGTACTGGCCGGTGCAAAACACGTGGACCTATAAGGAGGTCTGGGTGCACCCGGTGGGACGCTGGATCGCAGTGATGCGCGATCTTGCGGGACCGGCGTTCGTGGAGGGTGAAGCAAGCGGTCCGGTGGAGTTTCAGGAAAAGAATTGGGGCCGTAAGATCGAAGTTCAGGCGGACCCGACGACGGGAAAGTTCCGGGCCACGTTGCCGGAGGGAAGCTACTCGGTGCGCAGCAAGGGCTGGGAAATGGCGCGCACGTTCCTGCCCGGCGGGATGTATAACTTGAATCTGCGGCCGGAACACTCGTGGGATTTTGAGGTTTCGAGGGAGACGTCTGGCACTGGCGAGGTGGTGATAAAAGCGGCAGCGCGGGGCAGCGGGGTTCACCGCCTGCAGCTTCGTTCGGAGAACCTGACGTTCAGCGGCGATGAAAAGGAAGTGGTGCTGAAGGGCGCAGGAACGGTCACGCTGGAGTGGCGCGGCAGGATCACGGAGCAAGAAACGCCGTGGTTAGCGGTGGTTGTGCCGGATGGCGATATGTCGCAGCGGCGGGAAGTAATGGGAGCTGCGTGGAAGTGAGAGGATCGGGAAGCGCCAATCGAGCGCTGCCTCCAGTTCGGCTGAGTCGTCGGTCCCTCCAGCAGAAAGATGCTTGAGGTTGATTGGGAAGCCTCCCGCTGTCCGAACGCGAGTTCGAGTGACCCCATCCGCACCGCCGGTTGCCCGGTCCCTGTAATCTGCAACGAAAAAATCGAGTAAAACGCAAAACCCCGATAGCTCTCGCGAACGGCAAGCGAGGCGCCCCCCAGCGCTGATGGGGCCCGGCGGAATTCGAGACCTACGTTTGCAACAGCCAGCAATCGATTCCAAAGTTTCGTCGAGCGCTTATGGGCAGGGTGAAACGTTCAGCACGCCATTCGTGGAATCGACCATCAATCAATTGGTGAGCAAACGGGTCGTAAAGCTGAAACAGATCCACGGGACCTTGCGAAGGCACACCCGCCTTTACAGACTCGGACGAGAATGCTGAACAACAAGTTGGGAAGGGGTTTCGGCTCGATTCAGTGGTTACAGTTTCGATGCTGCCCCAGAAAACCGTCTGGATCGTGACGGTCACCATAGGGAGCTTGGCAGCCTCCTCGCCGCGGAAGGCGCCCACGCTGTTAATCTGGCCAATGTCGCCTTCGCCGTCGAAATCTACATGCCCTTCGGTGATACTTGCAGCCGCGAGGACGTCGAAGAGTGCGACCTTGTTGTCTTCGTTCAGTTTGGCTCCGGCCTGGCGGTGGCGTTCGTAGTCGCTCATTATGTTTTCCAGATCGTTCATGACTGTCTCCTTTCGTGGGTTTGTCAGTACGCGGAGACAAAAGGCAGGGCGGAAAAGCCGGTCGCTCATCGAAGGGGAACGGGCAACCGGAATCTTGGAGCGGGCCGCCCCTTGAACCGACCGCGGCCTGCCATGATGAAACGTTAACACTGACACCGCACGAAAGGGACGGCGGGAGACGGGTGGACAGCTTGCAGCACCTCACCCGGTGCTCGATAACCTCAGATGGTCGCTGTGACGGCGACGAGGACGAATCCTGGCCCTCCCCACCACGGGACCCTGGAACAGACAGAGTCGAACCTGGCGCACAGGCGGGCAAAGAAGGTATGCTCGTCTTGTTGCCAACACCCTGCGTTTATTGAGTTAGCCTCTGGTAAACATTGTCCCCAAAGGTCTCCCTGCCCCAGCGAAAGCTTCTCGGGCGACCTCGCGACCAAGACCTGGTACGTACTCTGGAAATCGCCCCGCCGGCCGGAATTCATCATCCAACTCAGGCACGGGCTAGCGACGTCGAGACCCAGCGGCTCTTTTCGGTATTCGCAGCGTAGGCCGGTGACGCTGGCGGCTCCGGCAATGCCGCTCCACGCACACGCGTTGAGGGCAACCAGCAAGGAAACGGCTCGGTTCATGTGTGGCAGCCTGCCGCTATTCTGCGCGGACGCTCTTCCGAAACAACCTGACGTATACCACAAATCTCAAATGCCACAAGCCTGGCTCGTTCAGGCTGCCGTCCGAGTCGCAGCCCGCACGAAATTGCCGCCGTGCGATAATCCAAATCGACGCCGCTGGCGCACAGAGAAGCGATTTGTTTGCAGTGCGGCTTGGATTTATCCTTATCATGGCACTTTCTCGCATTCTCCCCCTGCCACGTTCTCAGTGCCGCCCTAAGCACTCCAACCGGGATTTGTTATATACTTATCCGGTGCTCAGCGCCGTCTTAGCTGTCGCCAGCGGGGCGGTAGGTGGTGTGTGGGGTCGGCGAAATGTCGTCGGCTCGCTGCCAGGCGCATTGCTGGCCTTGGCATGGTACGTCAGCGTTGGCTATCCCCGGGGGCTCGGGAACGTGCCATGGCTTCCCTGGGCAGTTCTGGGTTTCTTGGCTCTTGGTTATGCATCGGCCCGGTTGGTTGGGCTCCGCCGGCGAAAGTGGATTGACGTTCCGTTGGATGGTCGCATCGGGTTTGCGGTTTTCTCGGGTTTTCTGTTACGAGGGTTGTTTACGCTGTTGTTGAATTGTCCGGAATTCAGGAGGATATTACAGTGGCACCTGTAAGCGCTACCACTCACGAGCCGATGGGCAAGCGCAGTTGGTTCCTCATCGTCTATTTGCTCATTGTGACGGTCCTGACCTTCTATGTGGTCTACTCGCTTTGGTCCGCCCAACCGCGCGTCGCGGAAGGCCGGGTGCCAGCGACAAATTGTGTCCCAGGCGCCAGTCCAGTGCTATCCAACCTGTATCCCGAATGGGTCAACGTTGGATCGACCGCATCCGACGTCCTGATTCTCGGTTGCGGATTCACGACGGCGACCCAGGTAAAGTTCAATGGTACGCTGCATTCGGCTCTCCTTGTGGATGCCAGCCACATTCGCGTCGGGCTTGCAGGCGCCGATGTTGCCGCCGCCGGCAACGTGGTAGTCACCCTCTCGAACGGCGCTGCCGATTTCGGATCTGCGGTGTTGTCCATGGTTCCAGCGAGTGTCTGCTGGAAGTTTCTCGGGGCCGGCCCCTGCCCGATCAGCCAGGAGGTGCAGCTCCTGCTCATGGTGCTCTTTACCGGGGCACTCGGCTCCTGCGTTTATGCTCTCAAATCGATGGCGGACTATGAGGGCGACGGCAAGCTCTACGTAACGTGGTTCAAATATTATCTAATCCAGCCATTCGAGGGCGCGGGCATCGCGTTCCTTTTGTATCTGGTAGTCCGCGGAGGATTCCTGGCTGGCGCCAACGCCGACGTGAAAACCGTAAACCAGTTCGGCATGTGCGCCATCGCAGGACTGGCCGGCGCCTTTTCCGACACCGCTTTCCTCAAGCTGCGCGAGGTGTTCCAAAGCCTCTTCAAACCGCAGGACGATCGCGGAGGCAAGCTAACGGCGAAGGTCACTACGGCCAGTTTGCCCGATGGCGCCGTCGGCATGCCCTACAAGCAAACCCTGCAGGCCAGTGGTGTGACTGCTCCGTTAAAATGGTCGGTGACCCCCGGCTTGCCCGACGGCCTGTCCCTGGATGACACCGCTGGAATCATCAGCGGCACGCCAACGGCGGTCTCGGCGAAGACCAGTTACAAATTCACGGCGACGGACAGTGCTACGCCTGCAGCCTCTTCCACGGCGGACCTCACGCTCGAAATCAAGCCGGGAGCATCCGGGCCGAAGATCGCTACGACTGCGTTGCTTGACGGCGTCGTCGGCGCCCCTTACAAGCAAGCCGTTCAGGCCAGTGGTGGGACGGCTGCCTTGAAGTGGTCGGTGACCCCGGACTTGCCCGTGGGGCTATCCCTGGATGCCACCACTGGAATCGTCAGCGGCACGCCAACAGCGGTCTCGCCGAAGCTCAGCTACATATTCACGGTGACGGACAGTGCTACGCCTGCAGCCTCTTCCACCGCGGACCTCTCGTTCGAGATCACGGCGGCTTCTCCACAATAGGCCCCGGCCTGAACCGCGCAAGTCTGGTGCTGCCGTTGGCGCTGATCGAGGACAAAGCTGTGGACATTGGCCACGTTGGTTGCCAGGCGCCTAAAGTAGCGCCTGCGTGGGCGGCGGGGCAGCCGTACCGCCGCGACCCGCCGGAGTGGACTACCATATTCCCATGCTCAAACGCGCGTGGATTCTGTCCATTCTTCTTCCCGCTTTGCTGCCGGCGGCGCTCGTCCGCATCGAAGTCTCCGAGCGCAGCGATGTTCTGGACGGCAAGCCTTTCGCCTCCGCCGGCCCTTACGAGCGCATCGTCGGCAAGGCGTATTTCGCGGTCGATCCCAATCTGCCGGCCAACAAGATCGTCGCCGATATCGCCAAGGCGCCGCGGAACGAAGACGGGCTGGTCGAGTTCTCGGCCGATTTCTATTGTCTGAAGCCGCGCGATCCGCAGCATGGCAATCATGCCGTGCTGTTCGAGGTTTCGAACCGCGGCCTGAAGGCCATGCTAGGGTCTTTCGATCTGGGGGGATCGAACGATCCGCGCACCGAATCCGACTTCGGCGACGGCTTCCTGCTGGAACAGGGCTACACGCTGGTGTGGCTCGGTTGGGAATTCGACGTGCCGCCCGGGCCCAGCTTGCTGCGGCTCTACGCGCCCGTGGCGCAGGGCATCACGGGCCTGGTGCGCTCCGAAATCACGTTGAATCGCAGGGAGACGCGGCAATCTCTGGGCGACCGGGGCCAGCTTGCTTATCCGGCGATGAACGCGGACGATCCTGGGCTGAAGCTCACCGTGCGCGATCATGCCGACAGCCCGCGGCGCGCGGTGGCGCGGGAGACGTGGCACATCGAGGGCGGCACGCACATCGTGATGCCGGCGGGCTTCGATCCCGGCAAGATCTACGAGCTGGTGTACACGTCCAAAGATCCGCCAATTGTGGGGCTGGGTCCGGCGGCGGTGCGCGACCTGATCTCGTTCTTCAAATACGGCATCGCGGCCGATACGATTCTGGGCGATCATCACGACTTCATCAAGCGCGCGTATGGGTACGGCATTTCGCAGAGCGGCCGTTTCCTGCGCACGTTCGTATATTACGGCTTCAATCGGGACGAGCAGGGCCGGCGCGTTTTCGACGGCATGATGGCGCACGTGGCGGGGGCGGGGCGGGGAAGTTTCAATCACCGCTTTGCGCAGCCTTCGCGCGACGGGCACCCGTTTCTGAATACCTTTTATCCGACCGACATCTTCCCGTTCACGGATCTGGCGGAGACCGATGCCGAGACGGGCATCACCGATGGCTTGCTGACGCACGCCACGCCGCCCGCGGCCGTGCCCAAGATTTTCTACACGAACACTTCGTACGAGTATTATGGGCGCTCGGCGTCGCTCATCCACACTACGCTCGACGGCGCCCCCGACGGGGCCAAGGACGCGCCCATCGCGCCTACCACGCGCATCTACTTCCTCGCCGGATGCCAGCACGGACCGAGCCCGTTTCCGCCGGAGCGCGGGGAAGCGCAAAACCTGGCGAATCCCAACAATTACAGGTGGACGCTGCGCGCGCTGCTGGTGGCGCTGGACCGTTGGGTGAAGGACGGCGAGGAGCCGCCGCCGTCGCGTTATCCGAAGATCGCGGACGGCAGCCTGGCGCCGCTGCGCGCGGTGGCGTTCCCGAAGGTGCCCGGCGTGCAGTTCCCCACGCGCATCCAACAGGCCTGGCACGTGGACTACGGCGAAGAATTCCGCAGTGCGGGAATTGTGACGATTGAGCCGCCCAAAGTGGGGAGCGCGTTCCCGATGGGGTTGCCGCAGGTGGATGCGGACGGCAACGAAACGGCGGGCATCCGGATGCCGGCGACGGCGGTCCCACTGGCGACTTATACCGGATGGAATCTGCGCTCGACTGGGATCGGCGCGCCGGACGAGTTATACAGCATGACGGGATCGTTCATTCCGTTCGCGCGCACGAAGGCGGAGCGGATGAAGGCGGGCGATCCGCGGCTGTCGGTTGAGGAGCGCTACGCCAGTAAGCAGGTGTATCTGGATAGAGTGCAGGCGTCGGCGCACGATCTGGTTCAGGGACGCTATTTGCTTGAGCGGGATGTGCCGCTGGTTGTGGCGCGGGCGTCGGCGGAATGGGATTTCGTGACGCGGTGAAGAGGGGGTCCTGGAGGACCCGCGCAGACCTGGAGGTCTGCCCCACAACTAGTCGAAATCAGTCGGCCAGTGCGGATGCCGGTAGTGTTCGAAGAAGCGGTGGATTTGCGCGGCTGTGACGCGCGAGGTCGACAGGGCCGGCAACCCGTCCTCGGCAAACCAATCGACGCCCGCGGTTTCGTTGCTCGAAGCCGGCTCGCCGCCGATCGGCTCGCACTGGAAAAAGAGCTTGTATGCGTGGAACGGGATGGGCGGGTGGCCGTGGCGATTACGGTCGTACACGGCCAGCAGTTTCACCGCGCGCGTTTCATAGCCGGACTCCTCGCGCACTTCGCGCACGGTGGCTTCGGCCGGGGACTCGCCCACATCGGCCCATCCGCCGGGCAGAGTCCAGCCGCCGTCTTCGCGCTCCTCGACCAGCAGAATCCTGTGTTCGCGGAACACGGCGGCGCGCACGTCCACCTTGGGCGTGGCGTAGCCTGTCTGGCTGGCAAACAAATCGCGGATGGGCGCGACGGGGCTCGCCGATCCGTCCGCCATCATCTCGGCCGCGATTTGCCGAACCGCCTCGTAGCGCTCGAGATCGTATTGGCTCGGCGAATAGGCGAGACCGCTTTGCGCTATCGCCTGCAAGCGCCGGGCCCAATCCAGCCAGGTTGGATTCATCAATATTCCTTCCAGAACAGCTCGGCGTCGGACCGGCGCACGTAGTTTGCATCGATGCCGGCCGGGTCGGCGGCTTGGCCGGCGCGCAGACGGTCGCACGCGATGCGCCCCACGGCCGCGGCCAGCGCGCGTGGGGCCGTCGTCACGGCCGCTCCCGCAAAGCGCGTGCCCGCGAGCGCCGGCGCGAATGGACTGAAATCCGTCGATACAAACTCGAGTTCGCCTTCCGGCAAAGTGTGCAGCCAGGCCGTGAACGGCATCACGGTTTCGGGCGCCACCGCCGTGCCGCAGGCGTCGTAGACGGCGCCGTAAACTTCGCCGCGGCGCGCATCCAGCACCACGGCGCGCAGCGCAGCCGAGCCAAACGTGGCCATCGCCGCCAGGTTCGATACCGCCAGCGCGGGCTTGCCGGTGGCCTCCGCAAGTCCCTTGATCGAAGCCAGTCCGATGCGCACGCCGGTGAACGATCCCGGGCCGGACGCCGCCGCGAAGCAATCCACATCCGCCGTTTTCGAGGCATGCCGCGCCAACAGTTCCGCGAGACGCCCGAAGAGAATCTGGCCGAAGCCCTCGGGCGAATGCAGCAACATCTCTTCCAGCAGATCCGTGCCGCGCAACAGCGCCAGGCTGCCGAATTCGTGCGTGGTGTCTACGGCCAGAATCAGTTCGGTCACTTTTCGAGCTGGTAAGTTTTGTCCACGCTATAGACTTTGCCGTTGGCGTTC
>CABEEC010000023.1_pt1 | contig 12411 bp, 11 predicted proteins | sample 3423191 | NCBI WGS metagenome assembly CABEEC01 (sample SAMEA5534333, study PRJEB31848) | metagenome | biome: tundra; feature: field; material: soil | place: USA | collected 2013-05 | depth 0.15 m | reverse complement strand
TTGCTGCGCGTGCGCCAGTTCATCATGAAGGATTCCTACTCATTCGACATGGATGCGGCGGGGCTGGACGCGGCCTATCGGAAGCACTATGACGCTTATTGCCGCATCTTCGAGCGGTGCGGCTTGGAGTATTTAATTGTGGAGGCGCATTCCGGCGCGATGGGCGGGAGCCAGTCGCACGAGTTCATGGTGGAATCGGAGGCGGGCGAGGACTTCATCGTGATGTGCCGCAAGTGCGGCTACGCGGCGAATCGCGAGAAGGCCGCCGCGCACCCCAGCGCGCTGGCTGCGCCCGACCCTGAAGGCGACCTGACGCTGGAGGAATTTCACACGCCGGGGCGCAAGACCATCGCGGAAGTGAGCGCGTTCACGGGTCTGCCGGAAAGCTCGCAGATGAAGAGCTTGGTGCTGGTGGCCAATGGAAAGCCGCTGCTGGTGCTGCTGCGCGGCGATCATCAACTGAGCGAAACCAAGTTCGGCGCGGCAGTGGGCGATGCGGCGTTTCGTCCCGCGCATCCCGAAGAGATCCGCGAGGTGTTCGGCGCGGATCCGGGATCGCTGGGTCCGGTGGGCGTCGCGCGGCTGAGGATTCTAGCGGACCATGCGCTCGAAGGGCGGCGTAACATGATCGCGGGCGCAAACCGGGACGATTATCACTTGCGGCACGTCACACCTGGAGAAGACTTTCAGGCGGAGTCTATGGACTTGCGGCAGGTGGAGACGGGAGACGCGTGCGTGAGTTGCGGCGCGCCGGTGGAGATCCGCAAGACGGTGGAGATCGGGCATATCTTCAAGCTGGGGTACAAGTATTCGGAGTCGATGGGGTTGCATGTGACTAATGCGGCCGGCGAGGAAGTAACACCCATCATGGGATCGTACGGCATCGGCATCGAGCGGATCCTAAGCGCGGCGATTGAGCTGTATCACGATAAAGACGGCATGAGCCTGCCGCCCGCGATTGCGCCGTTCACAGTGGTGGTGACGCCGGTGAACATGGCCGACGCGGCGCAGAAGAAAGCGGCGGAGGAGATCTATCGCGCGTGTGTGGGTCTAGGCTTGGATGCGCTGTTCGACGATCGCGACGAACGGCCGGGCGTCAAGTTTAAAGACGCGGATTTGATCGGCGTGCCGTACCGGATCACGGTAGGCAAGAAGGTAGCCGGGGGGATGGTGGAGTTAGTCGAGCGGCGAAGCAAGAAGACAGTGGAAGTGCCGGTAAGTGAAGCGGCGGCGCAGGTAGCGGAGCGAGTGAAGGGGCATCATGGCGACTGACTGGGCCGGGGCTGACTGGGCAAAGATCCGCGGCGAGTTTCCGGCGCTGGCGGAGTGGACCTATTTGAATACGGCGACGTTCGGGCAGATGCCGCGATGCGCGGCCGAGGCGGCGGCCCGGCACTTCGCGCGGCGCGACGAATTGGCCTGCACCGATTTCATGCGCTGGTTCGACGATTGCGATCGGATTCGGGCGCACATCGCGGAATTCATTCGCTCCGAGGCCGCGGACATCGCATTCATTCACAATGCGTCGGCGGGCCTGTCGCTGCTGCTGGGCGGTCTGGATTGGAAGACGGGCGACCAGATCGTCACGCTGGAAGACGAGTTTCCGAATCATTATTACTATCCGTCGCACCTGCGCGGTTGCGGCGTGGAGTTCGTGGAGACGGCGTGGGAGCGCTTCTATGATTCGCTTACGCCGCGCACGCGGCTGGTGGCCATCAGCACGGTGAATTATTCGACTGGGTTCCGGCCGCCGCTCGAAGAGATTTCGGAAGCGTTGCGGCGGCGCGGGATCCTGCTGTATCTCGATGGCACGCAGAGCCTCGGCGCATTGCAGTTCGATGTATCGGGGATCCGGCCGGATCTGTTCGCGGTGGACGCTTATAAGTGGCTGCTCTCGCCCAATGGCGCGGGTTTCATGTATGTCAGTCCTGAGTTGCGGGAGCGGCTGGCGCCGGCGGTGATCGGCTGGCGGAGCCATCGGGACTGGCGCAATCATGAGAATCTGCATCACGGCGCGCCCCAGTTCGCCACTGAGGCGGAGAAGTACGAAGGCGGCATGCTGCCGTTCGCGCTGTTGTACGCCATGGATGCGGTGATCGAGATGATGCAGGCGATCGGGCCGGAGCGCATCGAGCGGCGGGTGATGGAACTGGCCGGCAAGACGCGCGATGTGCTGCGCGGCGCGGGCGCGGTGTTGGCGGCGGATCGCAGCCCACACTACGATTCGCAGATCGTAACGGCGCGGTTCGGTGGCCGGGAGGCGCCGGCTATCGCGCGGGAGCTACAGTCGCGCAAGGTGCTGGTGGCGGCGCGGCATGGCAACCTGCGCGTGTCGCCGCATTTTTATAACAATGAGGCGGACTTGGCGCGGCTGAGGGAGACGCTTTCTTAGCCACAGATGGACACAGATGCACACGGATAAAAAAACGCGCTTCCCCGAGATGGCTCGCGAATACGTGGAACGGCGCGACAGCGGCCAGGTGAAGCTAGTGCTTGGCCGCGAATAGACGGATGCGCGTGCACGGATTCTTTATCCGTGTGCATCTGTGTCCATCTGTGGCTAATCGATCAGACGCCGTGCTTCCGCTCGAAATCCGCCAGGGTCATGTCTCCGCGGCGAATGCCTTCGATGCTGTCCTGAATTTCTTCGATCTCGCCGGGGGAGAGGGGCGCGTCGGAATCGAGAAGGGATTCCAGATAGCGCTGGGCGGCATGCAAGTCGCTTGCCGGTAAAACTTCTGTCTTCATCTTAGCCTTGGCCGTCATGGGGACCTCCTATACATCAGTAGAGCACGTTGCGAGCAGGCGATTACAATGATCGTTTGCCGATTCTGCCCTCCATCCTGTTCGGCGCCTTCTTCACTCTGGCGGTGGCATGGATGCTCGGCAACATTTGTCTGCACCGGCTGCCGGTTCCGTGGACCATCGCGCTGGCGGTGGGAGCGGCGGTGGAAAGCAACATCGTCTTTCTCCTGCTGGTTTCGGGCGTTGGCAATCGTGTCAGCTTCGGCTTGTTGGGCGCGGTTTGCCTGGCGGCGTTTTGGTGGGTGGGGCGCGGCGCGGCGCGGCTCACGGATCCCGCGAAGGCGCGGGCGGATCGCGTGAGCATTCGCCTCGCAGCCGCGGCGCTGGCATGCTACGGGGCGCTGTACCTGATCAATGCGCTGGCGCCGGAGTTGGAGCCGGATGCCCGCGCGTATCACCTGGGGCTCACGTCCGAATACGTGCGCTTGGGCGGTTTTCCCAGCCGGGTGGGCTTCTATGAAATGCTGCCGCAGGGCTTCGAGATGCTGTTTGTGCCCGCCTTCGCGTTCGGACGGCACTCGGCGGCGAGACTTGTGCATTGCGCGTTTCTATTGGCGACCGTGCCTTTGATGTTGCGGATCGGGCGGCGGCTCGAGCTGCCAGGAGGCGTAGTGCTGGCCGCGGCGGTGCTGTACTTTTGCGCGCCGATGACGGGGATCACCGGCACGTCCGCCTATACCGACGCGGGCGGAGTCTTCTTCACGCTCGCCACCTTTTATCTGCTGCTGGTGTGGCGCGACACGCGCGATGTGCGCTATCTGGCGTTGGCGGGAATCACGGCGGGGTTCTGCTACGCCATCAAGTTTCCAGGCGGCCTGGTGGCAGTTTTGGCGGTGGTGTTCGTGGTGGCGGGGGAGCGCGGCATACGCGCGCGCCAGTTGGCGCTGCTGATAGGCCCGGCGCTGGCTGTGGCGGCGCCGTGGATACTGCGAGACCTCATCATGACCGGCAACCCGGTGGCGCCGCTGTTCAACCGGTTCTTCCCTAACCCCTATTTCCATCCGTCGATGGACAGGAACCTGGCGGCTGCGTTGGGCTCGTGGTGGGGCGTACCGCCCTGGCGGGTTCCGTACGAACTTGTGATTGGCGGGACCTTTGCGGGCACGATGGGGCCGGTATTCTTCGCGCTGCCGCTGGGATTGCTGGCGCTGCGGAAGCGGGCGGGCCGTTTGTGCTGGATGGTGGCGGCGCTGCTGGCTCTGCCATGGTTCTGGAACACGGGTGCGCGTTTTCTGATGCCCGCGTTGCCCTTTCTGGCGATGGCTCTGGCGCTGGCTATGGCGATTGCTCTGCCGCGACAGGCGCTGTGGGCGTGCGTGGCGGTGCAGGCGGTCGCCTGCTGGCCGCAGATCTTCGGGCTTTACCATCGCGAATACACGTGGCGCCTGGAACGTATCCCGTGGCGCGCGGCCTTACGCATTCAACCGGAGCAGGACTATCTGTCGAGCGTGCTGCCCGCTTACCACGTGGCGCGCCTGTTGCAGGACAACACGAAGCCCGGCGAGAGGATCTTCTCGCTGATTTCGGTGCCGACGGCGTATACGGACCGCGAGGTTCTGGAGTTCTGGCATTCCGCGCAGGCGGATCAACTGCTCGATACGTTGCGGGTGGCTGTGGCGCCGAACGATCCGCTCTTCGACGTCAAGGCGGATTGGACTCCACACGCGATGTGGGGTCTGCGCATCCGCATGCCGCAGGCGTCGCCGGTGGAGTGGCAGATTCACGAAATTAAGCTCTTCTCCGGCGATTATCCGGTCCCCGGCAGTCCGCAATGGGAACTGCAGGCGTGGCCCAATGTGTGGGAACTGCCGCTGGCTTTCGATGAAAACCGGGCGACGCGCTGGCGCACCTGGGAACCGATACGCGCCGGGATGTACGTGGAGGCGGATTTCGACCGCGCGCAGGCGCTGAGCGGCGCGGTGGTGACTTCGCCGACCGCGTATTACCCTCTGCCGTTCGAATTCTACGGCCGCGAGCGCGATGGATGGCACTTGTTGACGAGCCGGCCGGTGGTGACTCAAAGGCCGTTAGGAGACGTGAGAATGGCAGCCACGAGGGCGATTCGCGGCGCGGGGTTCCGTTACATCCTGGCGTACAACAGCGACGAGGGGAATGGCGTGCTGGGCGCCGCCATGGTGGGGCACGAGGCGGAGTGGGGTCTGGAGAAGACGGCCGACCTTGGCCCGATGGTGCTGTTCCGGATAAAGTAGACAGTGAGAGGGAGGTCTCATGGACGGGCATTCGACGGTACGATTTCCGGGCGAGAGCGCGAGTTACCGCGCTGCGCGGGACGAGCTTCTGGCTGCCGAGCGCGATCTTCGCAAGCAGGTAGAGCAAGTGGCGCAGTTGCGGCGCAAGCTGCCGCTGGGCGGAGAGTTGCCGGAGGATTATGCGTTCGAGGAGGGGGCGGCCAACCTGGCGGATATCACGGCGGTAGTTTCCGTAAAGCTTTCGGATCTGTTTCGGAAAGGCATCGACACGCTGGCGCTCTATAACTTCATGTATGGTCCGGAGATGAAGCAGGCGTGCCCGATGTGCACGTCGTTTCTGGACAGTCTGAACGGCACGGCTCCGCACGCCGGCCAGCGGCTCAACCTGGCAGTGGTGGCGAAGTCGCCGATCGGGCGCATTCGCGAGTTTGCCCGTGGGCGGGGGTGGCATAACCTGCGGCTGCTGTCGTCGGCGCGGAACACTTACAATCGCGACTATCATGGAGAGACTGCCGATGGCGGTCAACTGCCGGTGTTTAACGTATTCGTAAGGCGCGACGGCAAGATCTATCACTCATATAGTACGGAGCTGGTGTTTGCGCCGCCGGAGCCTGGGCAGAACGAGCGGCATATCGACATGATGTGGCCGCTGTGGAACTTACTAGATCTTACTCCGGAAGGGCGCGGCGCGGATTGGTATCCGCGGCTTAGTTACTAGAAGTTCGAGGAGACATATGCCAGTTGAAGAAATGACGCCGGGCGTGGCGCGGTTGCGCACGTTGATTGCGAACATCTACTTAGTGGGCAGTCCGGGCGGGCCGTGGGTGCTGGTGGATACAGGCACTCCCGGCAATGCGGCGCGCATTCGCAATGCGGCCGCGCAGCGTTTTGGCCCGTGCGCGCGTCCCCAGGCGATTCTGCTGACGCACGGGCATTGGGATCACGCTGGTTCCGCGCTGGAGCTGGCCGGATATTGGGACGTGCCGATCTACGCGCATAGGCTGGAGCGGCCGTTCCTCAGCGGCAAGTCGGCTTATCCGCCGAAGGATCCCATGGCAGGCGGCGCGTTTTCGTTTCTCAGCCGGTTCTTTCCGAGTTCGACGGTGGACCTGGGGGAGCGTCTGCGCGACCTCCCGGAAGGCGGCGAGGCACCGGGGCTGGTGGGTTGGCGTTGGCACTTCACGCCCGGACATGCGCCGGGACATGTCGCATTCTTCCAGCGGGACGAGTCCGTGCTGCTGGCGGGCGATGCATGCATCACGATGGATCTGGATTCGGCGATGGGAATCGTGGCGCAGGAGCCGCGCATCTCGCGTCCGCCGGCGCCGTTCACATACGATTGGGACCAGGCGCAGCGCTCGGTCGAACTGCTGGCCGACTTGCGGCCCACGGTGATTGGCGCGGGTCACGGCGAGCCGATGAGCGGCCGCGCGGTGACGGTGGGGCTGGCGGATCTGGCGCGCGATTTCCCGAGGCCGCGGCGCGGCCGCTATGCCAGCGAGCCGGCGCGCACGGACGAGACCGGGGTCACGTTCGTGCCGCCGCCGGTGCCCGATCCGCTGCCGAAGATTGCAGCGGCGGTGGGGCTGTCAGCGTTGGCGATTGGGGCGGTAGTGGTGTTGTCGCGGCGGGATAGAGAGTGACCTATTCCACGACGCCGTGGATCTTTAGCTGGACTAGTTGGTCGGTGGAGAGGTTCTTGTAACCGGCGGCTTCGAGCTTCTGAATCATCGCAGCGGTTATGCCGTGGATGCGCATTTGGACAAGATCTTCGAGCGGCACGTTCTTATATCCAAGCGTCTGCAGATCCTTGACGAAGCCGGCACTTACTCCGTGGATTTGTAACTGCACCAGGTCGTTGACACCGGCGCGGCCGTAACCCATGCCGCGGAGCTGATTCACGAATTCGGTTGTGACTCCATGGATGCGAAGTTGCACCAGATCGTCCACAGGGATACGGGCGTAACCCAGATCGTGGAATCCCTTCATGTACTCGGAAGTGACTCCGTGGATTTGTAACTGGACTAACTGATCGGCGGGCACCGTGCCATAACCGGACTTCTTCAGGATGGCCGCGAATTCGGTAGTCACGCCATGAATTCGCAACTGGACCAGTTCGTCCGGCTGGAGGGTGTAGCCCAGGTCACGGAGCTCGCGGATGTAGGCCGCGCCGACGCCGTGGATGCGGAGTTGGACCAGTCGATCGAGCGGGAGGTGGTGGTAGCCGAGATCGTCGAGTTCCCGGATGTAGGCGCGGGTTATGTTGTGGACGGCCAGTTCGAAGAGCCGCTCCGCGTCGAGGTTGTTGTAGCCCAGGGAGTGGAGGGCCGAGACATAGTCCGGGTTGGGCGAGAAGACGAATGTGCCGCCACCGCCGCCATTACGAAAGCTACCTTCGCAGGCCAGGGTGCCGGCGTCGCGCAGCATTTCGAATTTAGCCGGGCCGCCGGCTTCGACTCGGGCGCGGGTCAGGCCGCGGAAATCGTCGAAATCGTAGCTGGAGGAGGAGCTGTAATTGTTATGTAATCTCCAGGTCCGGTGGATGGAGAATTGCACTCCTTGAGGGATTAGCTCCAGCGTCCATTGTCCGGCGATGGGGCTTGCCGGGTTCGACTGGCCCATCAGGAAATAGAGCGGGACGATTGCGAGGGCCAGCAGCCAGATGTGTTTGTCGTTCATGAGGAGACTCCTTGTTTTTGTTAAAGAGCGGGTCCTGGAGGACCCGCGCAGACCTGGAGGTCTGCCCCACAAGTCTAGAAGCCAGATCGCTTCAGACGAACTAATTGCTCGACTGACAGATTCTTAATGCCGCTTTCGCTTAGATGGAGGATGAATGCGGCGTCCACGCCGTGGATACCCAGGCTGACCAGGTCGGCGACCGACAGGTTGTTGAGACCGTTCTTCTTCATGGCGCGCATGAAGTCTAGATCGACGCCGTGAATGGCCATGTCGACTAACTCGCGCGCCGTAACATTGGTGTAACCCGCTTGCTTTACAGCTATAGCAAACTCAGGAGTGACGCCATGGATTTTGAGATCGATCAGCTCATCGACGGTAAGATTGCGGAACCCCGCGGCTACGATTCCGGTGAGGAAGTCGTGAGCTTGCTCCGGTTGGGCCGCGGGGGCCGGAAGGGCCGGGCGCTCGGCATGCACCGGCGGGTGCAGGGCGACGGCCAGGAACGCAACGACTGCCACGCCCGCCAGCGCGGGGGGCCAGGCGGGGCCGCGCCGTTCGGGTACGCTGGCGCATAGCAAGCGCTGGATGCGGTGGATCAACGAGCCGCCCCGGGCGGACATGGCGAATGCCGGTTCAGCCGCGCGGATCTGTTCGAGGTCGACCAGGGCGCGCGCGTAGGTAACGCGGTCGCCAAAGAGCTGCGCGGCGAAATCGTCGCAGCAGTTTTCGCGTTCGATGCGGATCTGCCGGGATACCCACCAGACCGCGGGATGATAGAAGAGCAGCGTGTCCACGGTGGTCTGCACGAGATTAACCAGGTAATCGTGGCGGCGGATGTGTGCGAGCTCGTGCGCCAGCAAGGCTTCCAAAGCGCGCCAGTCCAGGCCGGTGAGGGACGCGGCGGGCATGAGAATTACGGGGCGCAGCCATCCGATCACGCAGGGAACCTGTGTCAGGCGCTGGATCGAAAGGCGCACCGGGACGGATACGGCAGCGCGGCGCATCAGGTCTCGCAGGGCGCGCTCCCAGTCCGGCGGGACAGGGAGGGAGGCGGCGCGGCGGAGGCGATGCAGATATGTCCGGGCGCCGATCCAGCGCATGGATAGAAGGACGACGCCGGTGATCCAGAGGGCCACGATTCAAGGGAGCAAGGGCGTGAGGGAGTCCTGGAGACTGGGGCGCGCGATGACGGGCGCGGGGGCTGCGGTGGCGATGGGCGTGGCGGCTGCTATCCGAAGCGGTAAACCGGCCGGGGTTGGCGGGAGTGCGGGCGCTTGGACCAGGGAGGCGGTAAAGGTGAGCACGGGCAGCGCGAGGAGCACCATCAGAAACAGGCAACTCACGGCGTAGCGGACGCGGGCCGGCGAGTCGCGGAGGGCGAAGTTGCAGGCGGCCAGGGCCAGGGCCGCCAGCGTTCCCTGCCAGAGGAAGTGCAGCAAGGCCCAACCGAGGGCCCGGCAGGCCGGTTGCGCCAAGAGGCTTTGGATGTGTGTCACGGCCGCGGCTCCTTTCTCTTTTCAAAGTCTGCGAGCATTTGACGCATTTGGGCGATCTCTTCGGTGGAGGCCTTGCGGCCGGACAGCGCTTGCATCATGAGCTTGGCAGCCGAGCCGCCGAAGGCGCGGTCCAGAAGATGACCCACCAATTGCCGCTGGGTTTGCTCCTGCGCCACCCTTGCTTTGTAGACGTGGGCGCGGGCGGTTTCGTCCCGTTCGACGAGGCCTTTGGCGGCCATAATCTGCATGAGTTTCAAGACCGTGGTGTAGCCGATTTCGCGCCGCCGCTCGAGGGTGGTGTGGACGTCGCGAACGGTGCTGGGACCCAGGTCCCACAGGACGCGGAGGATTTCGAGTTCGGCGTCGGTGGGGCGGGGAAGGTTGGTTCGGGGCATCTGGGAACCAGAATACTACGAAGGCATTCGTACTGTCAACGAAAATCTTCGTAGTTAGTGGGCGGGGGCGGGTGTAACCAGTCGGTGTTGAGGAGTCGGAAGTCCGAAGACAGAAGGGGAGTTGCCGCGCGACAGCGGGCGAGTTGCATTGCCTGTATCTGGTTGATAGTTAACATAGTTACGTTTTATGCCGGTCGCGGTAAGGATAACGGTAGCCAGCTACTAATGCAGGTGTTCGGTCATGGGAAAACTAAGTGACATTGGGCGCTTTCGCCTACCAACCTGACAGTTCCATCAAAGGGCACACTATCATGTAAGATATGCCCGATCTCTTTTCTCCCTTGACCATCCGCAGCGTGACTTTCCGCAACCGCATCGCAGTATCGCCCATGTGCGAGTATTCGAGCGAGGATGGCTTCGCCAATGATTGGCACCTGGTGCATCTTGGCAGCCGCGCGGTAGGCGGCGCGGGTCTGGTGATCACGGAAGCCGCGGCCGTCGAGCCGCGCGGGCGCATCTCGCCCGCCGATCTCGGGATCTACCGGGACGCGCACATCGAAATGCTGACGCGCATCACGCGATTCATTCGGGACCAAGGCGCCGTGCCGGGCATCCAGCTAGCGCACGCCGGCCGCAAAGCCAGCACGCGCGTCCCGTGGGAAGGCGGCGCTGTGGTTCCGGAATCCGAGGGCGGCTGGCAGACCGTCGCGCCCAGTCCCATCCCCTTCCGGCCGGGAGAGCCGGCGCCGGCGGAGCTGACCAAGTCCGAAATCGCCGCGATCGTCGAGGCATTCGCGGCGGCCGCCACGCGGGCCGTCGCCGCCGGATTCCAGGTGGTCGAGATCCACGCCGCGCACGGCTACCTGATCGACGAGTTTCTCTCGCCGCTATCGAACCACCGCACCGACGAGTATGGCGGCGCATTCGACGGCCGCATACGGTTCGCCCTGGAAGTGGCCACTGCGGTCCGCACCGCGTGGCCGGATTCCCTGCCCCTCTTCATGCGCATCTCGGCTATCGATTGGGTGGAGGGCGGCTGGCAGATCGAAGATTCCGTGAAGTTGGCGCGGCGCCTTCGGCCGCTCGGCGTCGACTTGATCGATTGCTCGTCCGGTGGAGTCGTGCCGCATGCCAAGATCCAAATCGGGCCGGCCTACCAGACGCCCTTCGCCGAGCGCATCCGGCACGAGTCCGGCATCCTCACGGGAGCGGTGGGGATGATCACCGAGGCGCATCAGGCCGACGCAATCGTTCGCGCCGGGCAGGCGGACATCGTGCTGCTGGCGCGCGAGTTTCTGCGCGACCCATACTGGCCGCTGCACGCCGCGAAGGCGCTGGGCGCACCCGCCGCCGTTCCAAAGCAATATGGGCGCGCCTTCGTCTGAGGACTTTTTTAGCCTGTTCTCCAGTCGGTGGGGCAGGCCCTCGGCCTGCGCGGGTCCCTTGGACCCGCTTTCAATTCAATGGTTTGCGCGTTTTCCAGCCAGCCGCGTGACGCATGACCGGGCCACAAACCGACACCACATTCCTGATCGGCTGACTTCCGGATCCCCGTTTACGGCCAGTTTGGGGCGGCCGGGCAGTTCCGCGAGCGGGCTCTGCCTCGGAGGATCCAGAGCGAGCCTTTGTGATATGCTGATCGCAAGCTGGGAGCCAAAATGCTGGGAGCCAAAATGCAATTCCGGATCTCCCATTTGTGATAGAATCACTAATCACTTGGGAGCAAGCCCAAAAGTACACCGAAACCATCGCCGGTGAAATGCCGGCTCTCCCTGTGATCGAAGAATGCCGTGTCGAGTTTCTGGACTAATGCAAGTTTCGCAGCTGCCATCCTGAGTTTTGGCGCCGTCGCCGTCGCCGCCCCAGTAGAGACGCTTCTGGGTTACGGTCCCTGGAAACTCGGTATGTCCAAAGAGGAAGTCCGCTCAATTAAGGAGCACGGGCCCTATAGCGACGTAGCTTCCACTGGCGGGCTGGAAACCGCTAAGGGTTTCTTCGATGGCACACCCTGCACCGTCTCCTTCGTCTTCGGCGACGCCGGACTTCGCAAGATTCAGATTTGGGTGTACGAAGGCAAGTCCCCTGACGAGGCGGTCGCCGCTTGGAGCCGCGTCTACGACTTTTTCCGGCGCACCTTCGGAGAGGCAGAAAACCGGGCCCTGCAACTGCCTCCGCCGGTCCAGAAGCCTCAATTCGTTGCCAGACTCCAGGCCGCCCTCACTTCAGTGCCCCAGGACCAGCCCATCAAAATACAGATGGCGCCCACTCCCATGCCGGAAGGGATGAAAGTGTTCTCCTCCATCATGCGCGAACCGCGATTCGGTTACTATGTCTTTGTGTACTATCAGCGTTAATGGTTCGCGTTTGAATCCACGTTAGCAAATCATCAGAAAACGTCTTTTTCTGTCCACAGTTGTCTCGACGAGTGTTCGAGGGCGATCAATGTCATTTTAAAACAATTCATTCAAGTGTTTCGATTTAACTCGCAGCGAGGAAAAATGAACCTGACGGAACGGTTTATGCGCGGAGGGGGCACGACCGGGTTACCGCGCGAATCGTGGGCTATCCAGACACGATCTCGCCCGCAGTACTCGCTACCACGAGTGGTCACGCAGCGTTACCTATTGGGCCGTCAAAATGACGTAAGATGCGCGATCGGTGGAAGCGAGGCAAAGGGCCCGAAGTCCCGTTCTGGGAAGTTTGGCCGGGTGAGGACGAGAAGCGGCCTTCCGCCGACCCACTTGGCCGCGAAGCCGAGTCGTACAAGTGGCCGGGATCGGATTGGTCCCCACAAGTCGGCTTGGTCCCGCGACGCCGGCATCAAGG
>CABEEC010000016.1_pt1 | contig 12495 bp, 12 predicted proteins | sample 3423191 | NCBI WGS metagenome assembly CABEEC01 (sample SAMEA5534333, study PRJEB31848) | metagenome | biome: tundra; feature: field; material: soil | place: USA | collected 2013-05 | depth 0.15 m | reverse complement strand
ACATATCGCGCGCGAAATCCGGGTTCGGCCGGAACGCCGGGTCTTCCCGCATCACTTTGTCGCGGATGGGACCCCAGAAGCCCCACGGCCGCACGCGCCTGTAGAAGTCTTTCAGCACCGCGTCATCCTCCGGCTTAGTCTGCAGCGTTCCGACGATGCAACCCACCAGCGAGAGTCCTACGATGATCGGGAACGAATTGAGCGCCGAGACGCTGGGCAGCGTCCATGGAATGATCAGCAACCCTGACATGCCGGTCACCATTCCCCAAAAATAACCGTAGCCGTTGAATCGCCACCAATACCACTTCAGAACGTTCGAAGCCGTGTAGCCTCCTCACAGCGCCGAGACAATCCACTTGATGACGGTATCGATGGAGCCCACGAACCAGCCAACCGAAATCCCCAGCACCACCACGGAGAACGACGCCAGATAGCTCAACCGGACATAGGTTCGCTCGCTGGCATGCGGGTTGAAGTACTTCCGGTAGAGATCGTTTACGATGTAAGGCGGAGCGGCGTTCACTGTGGCGGCGAAGTTCGACATAAAGGCGGCCAGCAGGCCCGCCACCACCAGGCCCAGCAAACCGGCGGGAACAAACTGGCTGAGCGCATCGGGCAGCACCATCTCAAAATCCATGGTTTTGCCCATGGCGCGGATCTTGTCGCTATAGAACACCAGCGCCAGGATAGTGAGTCCGGTGATCATGAAATAGCGCGGCACGTTCAGCACCACGTTCACCATGGCGCTCATCATGGAAGCTTCGCGCGGGTTTTTCGTGGAGAGAATGCGCTGCATGTCGTAGTTGGGCGCAGGGCCGGCCAAGCTGATGAGGATGCCCTTGAAGAGCATCATCATGAAGAACGCGCCGAAGATGGTATAGCCGTCCTCGGCGATTTTGGCGTTTGCGGCGGCGATCAGACCGGACCAGTCCAGGTTCAGATGCCAGCCAAACCAGATCTGCTCCCAACCCGCCGGGATCGCGCGGCGCAGGGCCTCGGGCGAAACGCGCGCGATGGCGATGATGCCGATGGCCAGCGACGCGACCGAAAGGATGCAGAACTGCAACACTTCGGTAATCACCACGCTGAACATGCCGCCCTTCACCACGTAGAAGGTGGTGATGCCCATCAGGATCAGCGCGTATTGGTTGGCGGAAAAATGCCCCGGCAGAAAATCGACGGCGAATTTGCCAATGCCTTTGAAGCCGTAGGTGAGAAAGCCGATGACGCTGACCAGCGCGTAGATCACCACGATCATGTGCGAAAGCTGCGCGCCGCGGCCCGTGCCGAACCGCGTGCGGATCCACTCTGCGCCCGTCGTGACGTTGGAGCGGCGCAGCCACGACGAAAGATAAACCATCAGGAAGATCTGGTTGAAGACCGGCCACATCCAGGGAATCCAGACGCTCTTCAGCCCATAAATGAACATCAGGCCGACCAGCCACATGGTCCCCGCGATATCGAACATGCCGGAGGCGTTGGACACGCCCAGGAAATACCACGGCAATGTGTTGCCGCCCAGGAAATACGCCTTGGTGTCCCGCGAGGCGCGGCGCGAGACCCAATAGCCCAACAGCACGGAGGTCGCCACGTAGATCACGATGATCGCGACATCGATCGGATGCAGTTTCATCTCGAACCCCTGTTTCTACCGCTCAGGCCCGAGGACTACGGGCCGCGGCGGTAAAGATGCGCGGTTCGGCCGGGAAGCCGCGCGGTTTGGTGACTAAACATAGTAACAGAGCTTGTGGTCGAAAATCCGATCCGCCGGGCTTGATTTTTCGCGCGTTTCGGTGTAGTTTTGAATGGAGAGCGGTGGAGTTCGCGTAACGCCGTCCCTGGCGGCCAATGACTCCTACAGTGGTTCATCTGTGGGAGTCCGGCGAACCCGTCCCGCAGCAAACCACTAAAACAGATTGAGGATATCCTGTAATGGATCGAATGTGGTTCGTTGCCGCTCTGTGGCTCGCTCTGGCGCTGGTTGCGGTTCTCGCGGCCAACTGGCTGCGCATCTCGACGGCGCTCTCGGAAATCGTGGTGGGCACGGTGGCGCAGCTCGTCGCCGCTCACATGATGGGCGCGCTGGTGGGCAGAAACGCGCTGGGCGCCAAGGCTGAGTGGATCACCTTCCTGGCAGGCACCGGCGCCATCGTGCTCACCTTCCTGGCCGGCGCTGAACTCGACCCCGCCGTCTTCCGCGCCAAGTGGAAGGAATCCACGGCGGTCGGCCTGGCCGGCTTCTTTGGACCGTTCTTCGGGGCAGCCATGATGGCGCACTTTGTACTGCATTGGGCGTGGCGTCCCAGTTGGCTCGCGGGCGTGGCGCTCTCCACCACTTCGGTCGCGGTGGTCTACGCGGTGATGCTGGAACTCGGGTTCAATCAGACTGTCTACGGCAAGGCCATTCTGGCGGCCTGCTTCATCAACGACCTGGGCACGGTGATCGCGCTGGGCCTGATCTTCTCGCCCTTCACCATCAAGACCTTCATCTTCCTGGGAGTCTGCCTGGTGTTCTTTCTGGCTCTGCCGTTCGTGACGCAATGGTTCTTCGGGCGCTACGGCGGGCGCGTATCGGAGCTGGAGACCAAGTATCTCCTGTTCCTGCTCTTCGGACTGGGCGGATTGGCCGTCTGGTCGGGCAGCGAGGCGGTGCTCCCCGCTTACCTCATTGGAATGGTCCTGGCCGGCACGGTCGGCAAAGATCACTTCCTCATCCGCCGCCTGCGCACCCTGACCTTCGGTTTGCTGACGCCATTCTATTTCATTCGCGCCGGAAGCTTCGTTTCGGTGCCCGCGCTGGTGGCCGCTCCGCTCGCCTTCGTCACGCTGTTTTTTGCGAAGATGGTTTCGAAGCTCTCCGGTCTGTTGCCTACGGTGCGCGCCTTCGGCTACCGCGGGCACGACGGCATCTACTACTCGTTGATGATGTCCACCGGACTCACTTTCGGCACGATTTCGGCGCTGTTCGGCCTCAATCATGGCATCATCGACCAGAATCAGTACTCTCACCTGGTGGCCACCGTAATCGGCAGCGCGGTCATTCCCACCGCGATTGCGAATGCCCGCTTCATGCCGCGCCACCTGCTGCCCGAGCAGGAGCGGGAACTGAAGGAATCGGCATACGGCGAGCCGGTGGGGGACTTAGATACATGATGGATGTATGACACGAAAGGAGACTCATACGGTTGGACAAATACCTGGTAGTGCTGGCGGGCGCCGGCCTCGGCGGCCTGGCCCGCTATGTGGCGGGCACCTGGATCATGGCGAAATACGGCGGCCGGTTTCCGCTGGGCACGTTCGTCATCAATATAACGGGCGCATTTCTCATCGGAGTCCTGATGACGCTCCTGACCGAGCGATTCCAACCGCATCCCAACTGGCGGTTGTTCCTGGTAGTGGGGATTCTCGGTGGATACACAACGTTCTCGAGCTTCGAATACGAGACTTACCAGGCAGTCCGCGACGGCGAGCGTTGGCTGGGTCTGGTGTATGTGGGGGGCAGCGTGATGCTGGGGTATCTCGGCGTATGGCTGGGCACGGTTTTGGCTGGTGGGCGGTAACGCCATGCTGACTAAAGGTCCCGCCAAGAAAGTCACTATCTTCATCAACGAAGACACTCAGCATCACATGATGGCGCTGCACGACTCCATCATGACCTACCTCATGCACAAGGGAGTCTCCGGCGCCACGGCCACCAGGGCTTACTCGGGGTTCGGTTCGCACCAACTGATGCACACGCCGAAGATCGAAGTGCTTGCGCAGCACCTGCCGATCCGCATCGAATTCATCGAGACGGCGGAGAAGGTCGAAGAGATCCTGCCCACTCTGTATGAGATGGTGAGCGACGGGTTGATCGAGGTGCAGGACACCACGGTGGTGAAATTCGCACACAAATCCGCGAAGCCGGAACCCAAGCTGCCGCACGAACATAAACAGGGGCCTGCCACACTGCTGCGCGTTTTCCTGGGCGAGGCCGATAAGTGGCACGGCGAGCCGCTTTACGACGCCATCGTGAACAAGCTGCGCATGATGGACATCGCCGGCGCCACCGTCTATCGGGGCATTCTGGGATATGGCGCCAAGGGTCACGAGCACAAGCGCAGCGTCTTCCACCCCATGCGCGACATGCCCATCATGCTTTCGGTGATCGACGCGCCCGAAAAGATCGCCGCCGCCGCGGAGGCCATCGAGGGCATGCTGGAAGATGGACTGATCGTGACGTCGGATGTGGAGATGGTCAGACTGGTGCGCGGCAAGGCCGCGATGGAGGCCCCCGATGCTGCCGGGACAACCCGCTAAGCTCCTGCGAATTCATATTGCGGAATCCGACCGCTATGGCGGGAAGGCGTTGTATGAAGCCATCGTCAATAAGTGCCGGGAGATGAAAATCGCCGGCGCAACGGTCTTTCGCGGTCTGGAAGGCTACGGCGAGACAGCCGAGATGCATAAGCATCACCTCACCCGGCACGATCAGCCCATCCTTATTTCGATTGTCGATACTGCTGAAAACCTGGCCCGCCTGACGCCGGTGGTGGAAGAGATGATGGACACGGGCCTGATAGCGATTTCCGACGTCCAGACAGTCCGCGTGCAGAAGAAGGCGGCCACGGCGAATGAAAAAGGCGGCTGACGGGAGCGCAATTGATTTCCACTGATTTGCTCCTTGATATGGCCGCGGAACTCTGCGACCGTTACCAGATCGCGGACCTGCGGTACTTCCTGGAGAGCTGCCGCGCATTCGCGCGCGCCGAGACCCTCAACATCGCGATCTTCGGGCGCTTCAAGGCCGGCAAGAGCAGCTTCCTCAACCATCTCCTGGGCGCGCCACTACTGCCCTGCGGCGTGATTCCGGTTACCTCCGTCATCACCGAAATCGAGTTCGGCCCAGACGAGAGAGCCGAGGTCCGCTTCCTGGATGGACGCGCCGCACCGATTTCGCTCCAACAGATCGGGGACTACGTGTCGGAGACGGCCAATCCCGGTAATGCGAAGCAGGTTGCGTCGGTGCATCTCGAACTACCCGAGATGGAGCGCTATCGCGGCATCTGTTTTGTCGACACGCCGGGGCTCGACAGCGTCTTCGAGCACAACACGGATGCGTCCACGGAGTGGCTGCCAAACACGGGTTTGGCGTTGGTCGCGGTGGGAGTCGATCCGCCGCTTTCGCATCACGATATCGAACTGATCCGCAACCTGAGCCGCTTTACCCCCAACATCTCGGTCCTGCTGACTAAAGTCGATACGCTCGCCGCGGATGAGCGGAGCCAGGTCGAACGCTTCGTTCACGAACAACTGGGACGATATTGGAACGGTTCGGTACCGGTGTTTTCTTACTCTATCCGGCCCGGCTTCGAGTATCTCCGCGAGCAACTCGACCGGCAGCTTCTCGCGCGCGCCCGCACTGGCGCAGGCGATGAACACGCCGCCATCTTACGGCACAAGGCCGAGTCGTTGTTGGCCGAGTGCCGCGGCTATCTCAACGTCGCACTGAAGGCGGCCGAGTCGGCCGATTCCGAGCGTCAACAACTGCGCGAGCGGATTGTCGGGCAGAAGGAGTCTCTGGACGATACGCGCCTGACGCTGCGGCTCATCGCGCGGCATGCCGCCGCGGGCGCCCGCACCGCGTTCGAAGAACTCCTCCGGCGGGACGAAGAGCCTGTACGCCAGCGGCTTCTCGATGGCTTGGAGCGGGAGTTCCCGGCATGGACTCGTAGCCTCAGTGTTGCGATGGAGCGCTTCGACGAATGGTTGCGCGCCGGCGTGACTCGGGAGATGGCCGCGCTCTCCCGGCAGCATCGCGGCGAGTTCCTGGAACCGGCCCGGCGCGCCAGCCGCCAGCTCTCTCAGTCTCTCCAGGACTTCCGGAACCGGCTGGCGAAGCAAACCCTGGAGGCGCTGGGCGTGCCTCTCCAGACCACTCAAGTTGAACTCGCAGCGCAGGACCCGCGATCGCCGGATATCCGGATAGGCCGGATCTTCGATCATAACTGGGAGTTACTTTCGGTGGCAGTTCCCATGTCACTGTTACAAGGCGCGGTGAAGAAGCGCTTCGAGCACAGAGTGGCCGATGTGGTCTTCATGAACCTCTCCCGCCTCGCGTCTCAGTGGGAGGAGGTTGTCAGCGCCGCGCTGCTCGCCTCGGAAAAGGATGCGATCAAACGCCTCGATACTCTGGTCGCCACCATCGAGAAGCTGATCGCATCGGCCGGCCAGGACGCGCCGCGAATCCGCGAGGATCTGAACCGGCTGCAATCCCTGTAAATGGAAACCGAAAAACCGGCTGGCTGTTGAAAGCATCGCCTGGCAAGGGGTCATTGGCCGTTGCGTACGACGTTGAGCGAACTCCACCGCTGCTGCCATCCTCAATATAACGCGCCTCGGCGCGCGCGATGCATCATGCCCAACCGGACCGGCCGTGTCCCGATCTTTAAGGGTGACGCGGGAGGCGTGAAGAGCCCCTTGAAGCGGGCCATTCGGTTTCGTATAATCGATTTGAGCGGTGGAGTCCGCACAAACGCCGTAAAGCGGCCAATGACTCCTATGGCGGGTAGCCGTAGGAGCTTTCGGTGAAGTTCCCTCCTATAGCGCCCCGAATCGAACCAGAAGGACTGCCGACTGATCCTTTCTGGAAAGCGGAGGATCGGTTGCCGGGAGATGACGAATCGCATGGGTTCCGGATTGCCCGTAGTTGGTTTGTTGCGTGAGCGGCAGGCTCTGTTGAACGCCATCCAGCACAGGGAATCCCTGCTTCTGCTTGGCCCCGGCGGCAGTGGAAAAACGGCTCTCGTGAGATCCGTGCTGGAGTCTGAATTGCGCGGCGAGCCCTTGGTTCACGTTTCCCGCTTCCAGACGCTTCACGATCTCCTGGTCATGATTGCCTGGGGGTTGCTCCAGTCCGGGCACAGATCATTCCGGCGTTCCGTCAAGGTACGTCCCGCGGCGTGGGAGCCCTGGCTGGCCGATCAGACCAGTGTCCATTTGAAAGGGCTATTGTGGAACGCGATGGAACAGGAACCGACGACGATCATTCTTGAAGGCATAAGCCGGGCTGGTCACCAGACCTACCGTTTCCTGCAACGGCTTTACTTTGCTCCGGGGATGACCATGGTCGCAACGGCGCGAGATCATGTGCACCTTGGTGCATTGGGCCGTCTCTTCTGGGATCCAAGGAAGACGTATCACATCCAGCCTCTATCGGACGCAGAAGCTCTTCGGTTGTTTGAGACCGCCGTAGATTATTTTGGACTCCGTGACCTGAGCCTGGACGACTTTCGTGAAAGGGCGCTGGACTCCGCTAAGGGCAATCCGGGCCAAATTGTCGAGATGTGCCGGTTCGCCGCCAACCCGATGTATGTGAGCGGCGGCCATTACGTCAAATTTGCGCCCCTACGGATTGACGTCATGATGATGCTCCTATGACTCTCCCATTATGACCCAACCGTTAAGCAATCCACAGAAGCGCGGCAACTCCGTGCCTTTTCACAGCATCCTATTCGACGAATCCGAAGCCGGCACAGATATCGGCGGGCGGGAAGCGCCCGAGTTCTTCACCGACCTGAATCTCGACCAGATTGTTGCGTCCATGACGGCCGGCCGCGACGAATACAACTTAAAGCCCTTCTTTTACACCCCGTTGAGCCGTGTCGAGACCATCAATTATCGCTACGACATACTGCGGGACCTCGTAAACCCGGCGCTATTCGGACATATCCGGTCATTCGCCCAGGAAATGCGGACGATGCGCGGCCACCTCGCTCAAGCAGACAAACTTCACTACAAATACCAGAAGGAACGCTGGTTCCTGGACGCGGCGGACGTCTATTGCGGCGCCGTCAATCGTCTGACCCGTGACGTGACCCTCACAGATCTACGCTCGCGCGGCTTCCTGGCCTTCCGCGAGTATCTGACGAGCTACACCGAGTCCGGTGACTTCGCTTCGCTTGTCGCCGAAACGCAGAAGCTGACGTCCGATCTGTCCGGGGTCAGATATTCTCTCCACATAGAGGGTAGCCGCATCAAGGTCGGCCGATATGACTCGGAACCCGACTACGGCGCAGATGTGATGCGGACATTCGAGAAGTTCAAGCAGGGAGCGGCAAGGGAGTACCGGTTCAAGTCTTCTTCCGCGCCGGACATGAATCATGTTGAAGCGGCCGTACTGGACCTGGTTGCGCAATTGTATTCCGGCATCTTCTCGTCCCTCGACGAGTACTGCAGCCGCCATCGCGGCTATCTCGATAGCACAATCGGCGCGTTTGACCGGGAAGTACAGTTCTACGTCGCGTGTCTCGAGCACATCGAGCGCTTTAAGCCGGCCGGGCTGCTCTTCTGCTATCCCACCGTCACCGACCGATCCAAGGAAGTCTATGGCCGTGAGGTATTTGACCTTGCCCTGGCCAATAAGCTCCTCCGCGAAAACGCACCCGTGGTGACGAACGACTTCTACCTGCGGGACCCGGAACGTATATTGGTCGTGTCCGGACCGAACCAGGGCGGGAAAACGACCTTCGCCCGCACCCTTGGACAGCTCCATTACCTGGGAAGCATCGGCTGTCCCGTGCCAGGCAGGGAAGCGAGGCTCTTTCTCTTCGACAGACTGTTTACTCACTTTGAGAGGGAGGAAGACATCCGGAACCTAAGCAGCAAGCTGGAGGACGATCTGCTCAGGATTCACCAGATCCTCGAAGGGGCCACGCCCAACAGCATCCTCATCATGAATGAAAGCTTCGTGTCCACGACGCTGAGTGATGCGGTCTTTCTCAGCAAACAGGTCATGCAACAGATCGTCCAGCGCGACATGCTCTGTGTGTCGGTGACGTTCCTTGATGAATTGGCGTCGCTAGGTGAAACCACCGTAAGCATGGTCAGCACGGTGGATCCCCAGGATCCGGCGCTGCGAACATTCAAGATCGTCAGAAGGCCTGCCGACGGCCTTGCCTACGCCGTGGCGATCGCGGAGAAGTACCGCCTCACCTACGACAGCGTAAAGGGGCGCATAACGTCGTGAAGGCTTTTCTGATGTACAGAGATCGGGATTTCGATCTGAACGGGTGCCTGCCGCCGAACGCAGCGGAGTTGACGCAGGACCTGGAGCTCGACACGCTGTTCGGCGCGATGGCCGCCGGGGACACGTTCTTGCTCGATGTGGCGAAGGAGGCTGTCTTAGCGAGCCTTCATGAACCGGAGGCGATCCTCTATCGCCAGCACATCCTCGCCGATTGCCTGGAGCGGTCCGACATTGTCAGGGAGATGTACGCCATTGCCGTGGAGGGAATCGAACGCGAGAAGAAGCTCTGGGGCTGGTCGCGTCAATCCGCTGAAGGAGTGCTGCATCGGTCCGTCGAGGTGCTCCAGCTTTTTGTGGGCCTGCTCAAGAGGCTAAGGCACACTGCCGATGAGCACGGCGCCAAATTTCGCTCCGAAGGATTTACCAGACTCTTCGGCATGCTTGCCAAGGAGGTTGACGACGAATACCTGAGTATCGTCGAGGACCATCTACGGCAACTTGCATTTCGAAGCGGCGTCCTGATGAGTGCCGAACTCGGTAAGGGCAATAAAGGTACCAACTACATTCTTCGCAAACCGCCGGATACCAGACAGAGCTGGACCGAGCGGTTTCAGGGCTGGCTGGAGCAGCTAACTGGCAGAAATGGCTCCAGCTATGTGTACGAGATCGCCGATCGCGATGAAAGCGGCTTCAGGGCGCTGGCGGAGCTGAAGGGACTGGGAATCGGCCATGTTGCCGCCGCACTCGCACAGTCGACCGACCATATTCTCAGCTTCTTTAGCATGTTGCGCTTGGAACTGGGATTCCATATGGGTTGCTTGAACCTGCGTGACCAGCTAGCCCGAAAGGGTGAGCCCATCTGCTTTCCCGAGCCCTTGGCGGTGGGCAAGGCGATGCTCTCCTGTCGGGAACTATACGATGTCTGTCTGAGTTTGAGCATGGAGGATAGAGTCGTCGGCAACGATGTGAGCGGTGATGACAAGGTGCTCGTGACGATCACCGGCGCCAACCGAGGCGGCAAGTCGACGTTCCTGCGCAGCATTGGACTTGCCCAACTGATGATGCAATGCGGCATGTTCCTGCCGGCTGAGTCCTTTCGCGCCAATGTCTGCGATGGCATCTTTACGCACTTCAAGCGTGAAGAGGACCCCAGCATGAGGAGCGGGAAGCTCGACGAAGAACTGAGCAGAATGAGCTCGATGGTCGACAACATGACCCCGAATAGCATCGTTCTGCTCAACGAGTCATTCGCGTCGACAAACGAGAGAGAGGGGTCGGAGATCGCGAGGCAAATTGTCCGGGCGCTGCTGGAAACGGGCATCAAAGTGTTCTACGTAACCCACATGTTCGATTTGGCGCAAGGGTTTTACCTCGCGAAGATGGACGGCGCCCTGTTTCTTCGTGCAGAAAGGCTCGCCGGCGGGCGGCGGACGTTTCGACTTGTCGAAGGCGAACCGTTGCCAACGAGCTACGGCGAGGACTTGTATGGGCGAATCTTCGGGGCGGTTCGCGACGCCGCGAAACCGGCGGGATCGCAGCCGCACCACGGACAGTGTTCCAGTCCCTCTGGGACTTGACGCTAATAGCCTGGGCAGTAAAGCGTCACTCGGTTCTCCACGGTGCCATGACGTTCCGGCGGCCCACCAGGCGGGCCAGCCACTCGAACTTCAGATCGAGCGGTTCGCCGAAGGCGCCTGCGGAAGGGGTCTGACGCGCGCCAGCCCGTGCTCGTCTGAGGAGTCACCCGGCTACTCCTCCCGCGCCGTGCTTCTTTCCGCCGGCCTCAGCGAGGCGTGAGTTTTCGGCAAGCCAGTGTAACCGCATTTGGTAGAACGGCGAGAGGTGACCAAAGCAGGGCATCCGGGTTCGAAATTGGGGATCAGTCTGCGCGGGCACTTTAAAATCGCCCCCGATCCCTATGGCCCCGGCATGCAAGTTCCGTGTAGCAAGCAAAACAATCTGGCATGGTACGGGAGGTACTGTGCGAATGCGGCGTCAGCCGATTATGGCTCGAGAGGTATTCCGCCCGCGTGAACTATACCGGTGATGCGTCGCTTCAGAAATCAGAGGTTAGGAGTCGTCGAGCCCCGCCGCGAGATGGAAGTCAAAGGCTTTCGAATCGCTTGTGGCGAGTTTATCGGCGTCAGTATGTGGGCAGGGAAGAGTTGGAAAATCCAGGAATGGCTTTGGTGCCACAAGGAGTTCCCTGTGCCGAAGGTATGTTTGCCGCGCGCGGCCGGGGCAGTTCCATGGAACCGAAAATCAGCGATGGAGCGTGGTGTCTTTTTCATTCCGATGTGGTCGGCACGCGGCAGGATCGCATTGTTTTGGTGGAGGATCGGAGCAAAATCGGCGTCCATCGTTACACCTTGAAAAAGTATCACAGCCGCAAGATCGATTCACCGGATGGCAGTTGGGTACATGGGGAGATCCTCCTGCTTCCTTTGAATTCAGGACACTCCCCCATCCGCCTCGAAAGCGGCGGGACCTATCGTATTTGCGGCTGGTTTGTGGGCTCGGTTTCGCGAATCCAATGTATCGAGCAGCCGCGGTACCGATATTTCGCGGAGGAGTGGGAGAAGCCGGTCCCATATCTCTAGAACTGAACTCCCCGAGTTGCACGCGATCATCCAAGCCTATGCAAATTCGCTTCGTCCGAGACCCGTTTTCCGGCTATTTTCGAGTGACGTTCCTATTACGCGGCTGCAGGCGTGGCAAGCCGCGCCAGGGTTTCGCGGTAGTTCCAGGGCATCCACTCCGACGGGTTTTGCCTCAGCTCCTTCGCGTGCCGTTGCAGCTCGGTCAGATAGTCGAACGGATTGACACCATTGAGTTCGCACGTGTGAATCAGGCTCATGAACAGGTCTCCCAGCGCTCGGCCTGCTCCCGGGCGCGCGCCAAAAGCTCGTCGGGCATACGCGCAAGCATAGCGTAGACGGAAAGCGATCACCGGTCTTCGAAGCTGCCGCTCGGGCGGGACGGCACGAAACACCGTTCGGCGGGAGTGGGATTGCACTGGCAGTCTGCACGCGGCCCGCGCCCCGATCGCCCGGCACGCCGGTGGTATCGACGGTCTGTCTGTGAGTTTGTTATTCGCACCAAAGGAACGCGCTCAACGCTGCGTCCTCTGAAAGACGTACAGGAACACGGTCAAACCCACACTCGCCAGCAGATCGACGAACGAGGTCAGCAGCTTCATCGCCGGAACCAACCCACGCCCCACGGCCAGGGTGGCGTCGATGAAATCTACCGCAAGGAGAGCCGTGAGGACTATCATCCCGATCAGGGCAAACATCGCAGCATTCTTTAAGCTCATGGTGAAAGTATACGCCTACGCGTTTCTCTCCCGGAACCGGCTCCGAGATTGTTTGTCCGGTTCGGGAGAATCCGTCTAAACACGGCGACGCTATTGTTTGCGCGACAACCGCTTGCTTACGCGCGCGGCTCGGTACCACACCCATTCGGTGCCGGGCCCAGAGGGCACCCCG
>CABEEC010000008.1_pt1 | contig 12564 bp, 11 predicted proteins | sample 3423191 | NCBI WGS metagenome assembly CABEEC01 (sample SAMEA5534333, study PRJEB31848) | metagenome | biome: tundra; feature: field; material: soil | place: USA | collected 2013-05 | depth 0.15 m | reverse complement strand
AACTAACCCTGGCAAAAGCTGGCTCCGCCGAAGATCCTGCCACCGTCAAGTTCCGCCCCGAATGCCGGGCCATCAGCCCGTCGTCAGCCTCGTGGCCCTCGAATGGACTGTCCGTCTCGCCAGCCCTTCCTGGTGGGGCGCGTGCTGATAGCATTAAGACATGGCGCAGCAAAGAAAAGCAGGCTCACTTGGGGAATTCATAGAGCATGTTGCGGAAATTCGGGCGGACTGGTCGGTGCCTGAAAACAAGGAGCTCTGGTTTCGAGGTGAAAAGAGGAATTATGGTGACACACGGCTTCGCCCTGCCTTGTATCGTCCTCCAAAGCACCGCAGTTTGAAATCGGTGACGGACCTACTGGACATCGAGAACGACTTGTTCGAGACCTTCCAGCGCTGCAGCACACAGCTTGCTGACTATGTTATCGAGGACGACTTCGAGGCATATTTGCTGATGCAGCACCACGAAGCGCCTACCCGACTTCTCGACTGGTCCGACGGCTCCCTGATGGCATTACATTTTGCGCTGCGGGACAAGCAAGACAATAAGGGCGATTCGTTGGTATACGTACTGGAACCCTACCGCCTGATGGAAGAATTGGAAGCGCTACCAGATTACGCCATGGCTGAGCAGAAGTGGAAGGATTACATTAATGCTCATCCAAACAGCGAGCAACCCGTTGATGACGTGTCACTATCTTACCTGCCCGATCCAGAAGATGATCGGGAGCTTGAGCTTCCACGCATACCGATGGTTCTCACGTTTCCTCACATCACACGCAGGGTTGCTGCGCAACGTAGCCAATTCATCGTGTTCGGAGCAGATCCATCATGGCTCTCGGATGAAGTTGACAAGCCGGATTCCTGTATTCGCATGATTACAATCGACGGTGAAAAAACGCGGAACATCCGCACAGAGCTCAGGGAGTGCGGTATCACCGAATCCGTGATCTTCCCTGACATGGATGGTTTGGGCCTAGAGTTGAGACAACTCTGGGAAGATCGGCGGTGACCGAGCACGCGGTGCCGTGTTCTGAACGACTAAAAGCGTTATGAAGACCCCTACAGACAAGGCAATCGAAGACAAGTTCCAGTCCCTCCTCGAAATGGGCCTGGCAACCCTGCAGCGCTGTGGCTGGGACGGCCGCGAATTTCAGACCTTTCCGAACCTTCTGGAGTATCAGCGATTGCTCACTCAAGCTGCCAACCTCATTGAACGCGTCTGCGGCCGGAGGGGTGCCCACTACGAAGCAATCAATCAACTCGTCCCACACCACCAGCGAGCCAGTAACCTACCTAAAGTTATCGGTATTCTCAAGGCCGCCCAGGCCGACTATGCGGACGGCTTCCTAGCTGAACTTCGATACCTCGTTCGGGCCGACCTCATTGAGGATTTCCTCACGCAGGCCCAGGCCCTCTTTCAGAATGGCTATCACGCCGCCGGGGCCTCTCTGGCCGGCACGGTTCTTGAGGACACTTTACGCAAACTTTGCGACAAGCACAGTATTCCTTACGACCGAGCCAAAACCAGCATAGAAGCACTCAATATGGAACTCGGGCGCGCTGCCGCTTATGACAAACTGGTGCAGAAAGAAATCACAGCAAAAGCCCATCTCCGCAATGAGGCCGACCACGGCCGGTTTGCAAACGTGAAATCGCCAGACGTCGAGGACATGCTTCGATGGGTAGGCCGATTTGCCGCCGAACATCTCAAGTCAACGGCCTTAATATGAGGCAGGGGGGCACCTGGACGGACGGCAAGGACCACGCTCTGGCGGCTACTTCGTAAAAAGAAGGGAGACCAAGACACATCCGCGCCGCATCTCATCCACCCAGAATTCCCAGCTTCTTCCCCACGCGCGCAAACACCTCCAGCGCCCGGTCCAGATCCTCGCGCGTATGTGTCGCGGTAACGATGGTGCGCACGCGCGCCTTGCCTTCCGGCACCGTCGGAAACCCGATGCCGGTCGCCAGCACGCCTTCCTCGAACAGCGCCGCGGACAGCGCATACGCCGTGCGCGCCTCGCCCACAATCACCGGCGTGATGGGAGTTTCGCTGACTCCCGTGTTGAATCCCGCCGCGCTCAGACCCTGCTTGAAATATCGCGTGTTGTCCCACAGCGCCTGAATACGCTCCGGCTCTTCTTCCAGCACATCGAACGCGGCCATGCAAGAAGCCGCCACCGCCGGCGGATGCGAAGTCGAAAACAGGAACGGCCGCGCCCGGTGGTACAGAAACTCGATCAACGCCCGGCTGCCGCACACATACCCGCCCAGCACACCGATCGCCTTCGAGAGCGTGCCCACCTGGATATGCACGCGCCCGTGCAAGCCGAAATGGTCGATCGTGCCGCGTCCGTTGCGCCCCAGCACTCCGGACGAGTGCGCGTCGTCCACCATCATGATGGCGCCGTGCTTCTCGGCCGCCTCCACCAGCCCGGGCAGCGGCCCGATATCGCCGTCCATCGAAAACACGCCGTCCGTGATCAGCAGCTTGCGCCCCGGCTGTCCGTCAAGCTCCGCCAGCTTCCGTTCGGCCGCCGCCGTGTCCTTGTGCGGAAAGACGTGTATCTTGGCCCGCGAGAGCCGGCAGCCGTCGATGATGCTGGCGTGATTCAGCTCGTCGGAAACGATGTGGTCCTCGGGAGTCAGAACCGCCGCCACGGTGCCCGCGTTGGCCGCGAATCCGGATTGAAACACCACGCACGCTTCCACATTCTTGAAGCGCGCGATGCGCTCCTCGAGCTGCATGTGCAGCGACATCGTTCCCGAAATCGTGCGCACCGCGCCCGACCCAACGCCGTAGCGCCGGGTGGCCTCCAGCGCCGCTTCCCGCAGCTTGGGATGCGTGGTCAGCCCCAGATAATTGTTGGACGCGAGGTTGATCACGTCCTTGCCGTCGAAGCGTGCTTCGGCGGCGCTCTCCGACTCCAAAACACGCAGCCGCTGATACGTTCCGGCCCGCTTCCAGGCTTCCAACTGCTCTCCCAAATAGGCTAGAGGATCGTTCATATCCCCCAGTCTAAGTCAAAACAGGAAGCCAGCAGTTAGTTAGCCTCCAGTGGCCATGTCTCCTGGCCTTGCCTCAGAATTGTGGGGCAGACGCCCGGTCTGCGACCCGGTCTGCGCGGGTCCCCTGGACCCGCTCTTTGGCGAGCGCAGCCCGCCCCTCTTCCCAATGCGACAATCGGACCAATGCCCAACCGCCAGCATCTGGTAGCCGTAGCCCGCGGCGACGCCCCGGCCGACCGCCTCATCCGCGGCGCTCGCGTCGTGAACGTCTATTCCGGCGAAATCCTGGAGGCCAACGTGGCGCTGGCCGCCGGCCGCATCGCCTACGTCGGTCCCCGCCAACCCGCCGCGCATGACATCCTCGACGCCGCGGGCCTCTATCTCACGCCCGGATGGATCGAGCCGCACGGACACCCCTGGCTGCTCTACAACCCCGTGAGCATGGTCGAGGGCATTCTCCCCGGTGGCACCACTCTGGTCTTCAACGACGATCTGTTCTTCTACCTGCAGGCCGGGCCGGATGGGTTCGCGCGCATGCTCGACGCCTTGCGCGGCTTGCCCGTTCGCTACCGCTGGCTGGTCCGATTGCTCTCCCAATCGCAATGGAACGGCGAAGCCGCGGAATTCGCCCTCGACAAGCTGCGTCCGCTGCTGGCGCTTCCGGAAGTGGCCGGTACCGCCGAACTCACCCGCTGGCCGGAAGTCATGCGCGGCAATCCTTGCGTGCTCGAGGGCATCGCCCACGCGCGAGCGCTGGGCAAGCGCGCCGACGGCCACACCGCCGGCGCATCTTATGAGAAGCTGAACGCCATCGCGGCATCCGGCATCGGCGCGTGCCACGAAGCCATCACCGCCCGCGACGTCATGGACCGCCTGCGCATCGGCCTCTGGACCATGCTGCGCCATAGCTCCCTTCGCCCCGACATGCCGGAACTCGCCCGCGCCATCACCGAAATGGGCGCAGATACGCGGCGTCTCATGCTCACCGTGGATGGCCCCGCGCCCGGCTTCATCGCCCACGGCGGCTTCATCGATGAAGCCTTGCGCCGCATCGTGGCCGCCGGCGTGCCCCCCGTGACCGCCATCCGGATGGCCACCATCAATCCCGCAACTTACTACCACATGGACGAAGAAGTGGGCGGCATCGCGCCCGGCCGCCTGGCGGACCTGGTGCTCCTGCCCGATCTGGAGCGCTTCCGCCCCGTGCGGGTCATCGCCAACGGCGTCGACGTGTTCCATGAGGGCCGTCTGTCCATCGATCTGCCAACGCTCGATTGGGATGCGTTGGGCATGCGTCCGCGCTTTGCTCCCGCCACGCACGCCTGCCTGCAGCCGGACTGGCAGCCGCCGGCCAATCTGCCGGTGATCGAATTCGTGAGCAACGTCGTCACACGCGCCGGTGGCTTCCATCCGTGGCAGGACGGCGCCGTGCCGGAAGGACTGGCGCTGGCGGTTCTGCTCGACCGCGGCGGCCGCTGGGCCGTGCCATGCTGGCTGCGCGGCTTCGCCCCGGCGCTGCAGGCGCTGGCCACCACCTACAACACCACCACGCACCTGCTGGTGATCGGCCGCCACCTGCCAGCCATGCGCCGCGCCGCCGAAACCGTGACCGGATTGGGCGGAGGCATCGCCACAGCCGATGGCTGGCAATTCGCATTGCCCATCGCCGGCATGATGTCGCCCGAGCCCTTTGCCGCCACCGTGCGCGCGCAAACCGATCTGGAACAGCGCACGCGCGCCGCCGGCTTCCCCTTCGGCGACATCCTCTACGCGCTGCTCTTCCTGACTTGCGATTTCCTGCCCGGCTGGCGCCTCACCCCGCGCGGCGTCCTGGACGTGAAAACCGGAGAAATCGTCGCGCCGCCACTCATCGCCTAACCCGACCTATCGGCTTGCCTCCCGGACATCCCTGCCGGCAATAAGATCGCGCCCGCCACGGTATCCCTGCGCGGCAGGGAAAGTGGGTATAGAAACAGGAAGCCGGATGGCGCGTACGTTCTAAGCAGTTGTCGTTCCTTCCGACGCCCTGGCCAGTTGCAGAAAAGACAATTTAAGTTAAGCGCCGATGAACTAACCAAACACCGGTAATGCAAAGCCAAGTTCTCTGTTTTCAATCGGTCTTAACCCGCGGCCCTCGCTGAATGCCTTCTTCCGCCTCATAGTGCAGCAAGCGTCGCCCACCGATATCCCCGTATGCTGCACCCCGTAACCAAACTGTCTTTGATATTGGTGATATTGGGCCTTGACAGGATGCGCGGCTTAGGACATACTGAACCTGACGACCTGCGGCGGCGCACCGCAGCCTGGGACCCCTGGAAACCTGAAACAGCTTGATAGCGGCGTTTACAACCCGGTTTACACGCAGCCGCTCTACACTTACCAGGCCACCGTGGCCGGGGGAGGCAAGGCCAATTTGGTCATCGTAACCACCCTGAACGACCAGGTCTTCGCTTATGACGCGGCACAAACCCAAACCAGCGCGAACCCGTGCAGCTCCTCGGGCGTGCCCTGGGGCACCTGGTATTGGGCGAAGAACCTCATCAATGACCTCGGCGATTGCGGCGGAAGCGCTGACCGGCGTGCTGTCGACATCTGTCGTCTACGTACATGACCAGGTCGTCTACCTCGTTGGGGGTTGCGAAAACACGACCGACAGTAGCATCCACTGGTACCTGCACGGGCTGAACCTGGCGGACGGCAGCGATAAGTTTACGCCCATAGACGTGGGCAAAGGCGTCTATGTTCCGTCGGCTGGGGGCGCCGCGGGCGCGACCTCCGGCACGCTGCCTTTCCAGGCCCAGTACCAGCTTCAGCGCGCCGCCCTATTGCTTGCCGCCAACGGCGATATCTATGTCGCTTTCGGGGTGGCCAACGGAAGCGAGACAGCGTTCGTTAGGTATCCATACCACGGTTGGCTGATCGGCTACCGCGTGACTCCGACGCTCAATTCTACGGCCAATTTCGCGTTCGCCTCGACGCCCGACTATGACTCAAGCAACGGCACGACGCCATGCAGCAACGTCCCCAACTATAGCAATACCGACGTCAGCAACCAATGCGGCCTGGGCGGGGCCATCTGGATGTCGGGAAAGGGTCCGGCCATCTACAACGCTGGCGAGACCACCTACATCGTGGTCGGCACAGGCAATGGAGGAGTCCTGGCGGGTGGTTCTCTTCCCAGTTGGGGCAGCTCGATAGTGTCCTTCGATCTGAACACAACCTGCACGACCACAAGTTCTCCCACCCAATGCAGTCCCGCGGAGTTCTACACGCCAAGCAATTACAAGACCCTAAATGCCAACGACCAGGATATGGGCAACTCTGGCGTGGTGGTGACCGACACGCTGACCGGAGGCTCCAGCCAGCTTGTCGCGTTCGACAAGACGGGCGAGGGCTATGTGCTGAACCCCGGCAGCCTGCCCGGCTACAGCTCGTCCGACTGCACCAACTGCAAGTTCCAGGGTGCGGCCACCAACGGCGGCACCTGCAACGGAGCGGGCGGCAGCAACTATTGCGACATCATCAGCAGTCCGGTCTATTGGAACTCGTACCTGTTTTTGTGGCCTCGGGCGGAGGATCTGGACGGGTGCTACTGGAACAGCGGCCTCTTTTCCTGCCAGCCAAACACGAAAACCTACTCGAACGACGACCTTGAGCCATCCGGTTTCCCGGGCGGAAGCCTGGTACTCTCCGCTAACTGCACTAACTGCACGCTTTCCGGCTCCAATGCCATCTTATGGGGCATCGCCACTTCGAAAGCGGCCGTCCCGTACACGGAACCGGACGCTGCTCCGGACAATTTCAGCGCCAAGCTGAAGGCATACAGCCTGCTAACCCCCCCGCCCCAGAGCGGAACCACACCGAACTTCACCGTCGACGAAATATGGGCCAGCCCCATTTTTCTGGGTTCCATATTCGCGCAGCCGACGGTTGTAAACGGCAGCGTGTACGTGCCGAGGTACGGCCTCGGCGTGGAAGTCTTCTACCCCACCAACCAGTAGACGAGCGCACGGAGACGATCTATGTTCACGCCACCGAGCGCTCAAAGACGACTGTTGCCACTGGTCTTGCTTCTGATCGCGGCGGGCGCGGTCCGGGGCCAAGCGCCGCCCTCCGGCTCCGCAGCAAATAATGGGACACTTACGCTGTTAAATGACTTCAGCCAGGGATACGGCCAGCCCGGGTGGCTCGTGGAAGTTTCACCAGGCACTTTCGCCGGCATAGCTATAGCGTCCAGCCCAGGCGGGAACGCATTCCTCCTAACCAGCCAGGGCGTGCTCAAATCAATATACGCCTTCGCGCTCAATGCGGGACCTATCCAGACCCTGGTTCAGGCCGTGAATAGACGGCTTTATGGCACGCAGCAGGCTCCGTTCGTGAATTTCAGTTTGGCCTTCGGCGGCAGCTTCCGGACCTACCCGCCGGTTCTCCCCTACGCCCCGATTTTCTCGATTCAAATGCCGGACGGCAGTTTGTACGGCACCGAACATACCCTGAACGGTCACAACGCGTTCGCGCGAATGACCCTGAACGGAACGCTGACAGTCCTGCACAACTTCTCCGCCCAGGAAGGCATCCCATATGTCCTGCCCCTCATGGCCTCCGACGGAAATTTCTACGGTATCTCGGGAATAGGCACCAGCACCCCCCCATAGCACCTCGGCGATGGTCTACCGGCTGACCCCCCAGCGCGATTTGACAATCTTAGCGACCTATCCGGACGGCCGAAAGGAGTACGCTCCCGGGAACTTCCATGAGACGCTACTCCAAGCCAGCAACGGCAAGCTGTACGGCACCGTCGGGCTGGGCGGCAAGCAGCGCGCGGGCGCCATCTTCGAGCTCTCCCTGGACGGCACTTACAAGGTGCTGCACGAGTTCACGGATTTTGTAAATGGCATCCCCACCTTCCTCACCGAGGCCACCGACGGGAACCTGTATGGCGTGACGGAGGGTCAGATCCAACTCGGCGGTTACAATACTCTCTATCGGATCAGCCCGTCCGGGAACTATGAACGGCTGCAGGTGCTCAACGGGGCGACGATTGGGAACTGCCCTTGCTGGCTAACGCAGGGCAGCGACGGCAGGTTCTACGGAACGGCCATGAACGGGGGCGCGGGGTTTGGCAGCGCATGGATCTGGGACCTGGGGTTGCCCAAGCCGCTGCCGAACGTCCACAAGCTGATCCCCGCCAGCGGTTCGCCGGGAACGGAAGTGGTCGTCTGGGGCGAGAATCTGCTGGGGGCTACGGCGGTCACCTTCAACGGCACGCCCGCGGCCACTTTCCGCAACATGACCAAGAACTATGTTTTCGCCGCCGTGCCGGCGGGCGCGGCGAGCGGCCCTGTCACAATCACGACCCCGAACGGAACGGCGACCTCGCCTACATCGTTTGTCGTCCAGTAGGTGCCCGCGCGTGGCCACCACCCACAACATTACCGCGCACCGCCTCTAATCGGACGCCACCTGCCAGCTATGCGCCGGGCCGCCGAAACCGTGATCGAACTGTGCGGAGTCCTCGCCACCGCAGGTGGCTGGCCATTCCCCGGATCTGGAACAGCGCATGCGCGCGGCCGGCTTCCCCTTCGGCGACATCCTCTACGCGCTGCTCTTCCTGACTTGCGATTTCCTGCCCGGCTGGCGCCTCACCCCGCGCGGCGTCACGGATGTGAAAACCGGACAGATCGTGGTCCCCCCATCCGCCGCCTAGTACCGCTCTGGCCCTCCTGCCGGGGAAACCATATTGTGCGAGGCGACGACGGATGCTACGCTCGGTGAATCCGCCTGTGATCAATCTCTTTAGAAACGGACTCTCAACGAAGAATGCGCGTCTCGCGTTCTCCGCTAAGCTGGCTGCTCTGCTGGCTGCCGCACTTCCCTTGACGGCTCAATCCCCGGATCTGCTGAAGCAAATTGCGCATCCCCCTCTTCAGCATGTTGTCACCTTCGCCGCCGCAACCCCCGGCTATGGCCCGGAGAGTTTGATGGTGGCGTACAGCTTCCGCGAAGTCGATGTCAAGGACCAAGGCAGAGGTCAGACTATCGCCCTCGTAGACGCCTACGACGATCCAACCGCCGAAGCCGATCTGGCAACCTTCAGTACAAATTTCGGGTTGCCGGCCTGTACCACCGCCAATGGTTGTCTCAAGTTGGTCTACGCGGGTGGCACGAAGCCGCCGGCCGACACCAGCGGCTGGTCCAACGAAATTGCCATCGATACGCAGTGGGCACACGCCATGGCGCCCGCGGCCACCATCATGCTCGTCGAAGCCCAGAGCAGCAGCGTTAGGGATCTGATAGGCGCGGTGGATGCGGCGGTTCAGAATGGCGCCACCGTGGTTTCCATGAGTTGGATCGCATCCGAAGGTTCCAACGAGAGTCAGGCGGATACTCACTTCAACGTTACGGGTGTGACTTTCGTCGCGGCATCCGGCGACAGCGGACACGGTGTCGGGTATCCCTCGGCCTCGCCGTTTGTGGTGGCCGTCGGGGGCACTTCTCTTTACGTCAATACCAACGGCTCCTGGGCGAGTGAAACGGCTTGGTCGGGGTCGGGCGGCGGCACTAGCAGGTTCGAAGCCGAACCGTCTTACCAGACAGGCGTCCAGACCACCGGCAAGCGCGGCGTTCCCGACGTGGCTTATGATGGAAACCCGAATACCGGGGTTCCGTCCTACAATAGTTACGCCTGCGGCGCGTGCTTGACCGGCTGGGGGCAATGGGGCGGCACCTCGATCGGCACTCCGCAGTGGGCGGCCTTGTTTGCCATCGCCAATTCCCTGCGCGTACGGGCAGGGAAGACCACGCTGACCCAGCCGCAAGTCGTACTGTATCCCGCCGCCGAAACCGCCTATCACGACATTACTTCGGGCAGCAATGGCGCCTGCGGGTCACAGTGCCAAGCCGGCCCCGGGTATGATTTTGTGACTGGTCTTGGCTCCCCAATCGGCCGTGCGCTGATTCTCAAATTGGTGGAGTCCCGGTAACAAGGCGGCTGAAGACAGAAGACAGAAGTCAGAATCGCGGCTGCTATTCTGACTCCTGATCTGTGACTCCTGACTTCTTCAGTAGCAACGCCCAGTCCAGCCATCCGGGGGCCTGCGGAGATTTCCAGCGCGGTCCTTCGACTGGCGGCAAGGGCACCCATTCTCCGGTGAAGGCGCTGAACCAGGCCGCCTCGTAGCGCCCCGGTTCGAGCGTCACGGTCACATCGCCGCCGTTCGGCAGGTAGACCGCGTAAATCTCGCCCGGCTTCGCCAGGCAATATGCGCCGCTGTTGACCAGTCCGTCGTGCGGATCGGTCTTCCACCACTCAAAGCTTGTAAAGAAGTCCACCATGTGCTCGTAGCCCTTGAGCATCACCATGGTATCGTCGCCGCGCCCGTTGATCCAGCCGCCTCCGGTATCGGGCCAGATGTTCGTGCCGCGCCGTGCGCTCTCCCCCGCGGTGCCGTAGGCGCCGGCCATGGCGATATCCCAAGCCACGCGCCGCAGCGTCTCCGCCGAATCCGACCCCATGCCCGGCGCCCAGTGCGGGTAGTGATCCTCGTAGCCGTACTCTTCATTCGTCTGCGGAATGATGCGCCCGGTCTTCAGTTGGATCTGCCGCTCCTCCAACATCAGGGCGTGCTGTGTGCGCGACCAGTCTTGAATCGAAGTGAACCCAAACCACGCGGCGGCCCGGTCCTGATGCTCGCGATGCACGGGATGGCTGGTGGCCAGATGCCGGTAAGGGTCCCAGCCTTCGAGCAGCGTGCCGGTTTCGTGCGCCCACTTCTCGTCGCGAAAGCTGTCGAGGTCGTCGCCCAGGTCCCAGGTGATGTTCGAGAATGCGCCCAGGCGCGCGGTGGCATAACGCAGATAGCGGTGCTCGTCCTCGCTGCCCGCGCCCGGGTGGATGTGGCCGTCGCTGATGTCCTGGACCACGGAGACGATCATGTCGCGCTCCCGGGCAAAGCGCAGCATGCGCTCGTACCGTCGCCAGTAGGCCGTGTCGAAGCGCGTAAAGTCGATGCCCGGATTGTCGTAGCTCTCCGGCCGCTGGGCGACCCACGGCCGCAGAAACAGCGTGAAGTTGTCGCCCGTCATCACCGGTTCGCCGTACATCGTGAACGTCCCGCCGGAGAGCAGCACCCGCATGCGGTTGATCTTCAGGCCGCTTAGGCGCTGGATGGAATTCCGTATGAATCGCTCGTCGCGCCAGCCCATCAGCCAGAAGGCGGTGGTGCCGTTGAAGAAGTAGTGTTCGCCCGTGCCTTCCCAAATGAAATGCCACGGGTACTGCGGATCCACGCGGATGGGGCCGCGCCGGTGGCCGCCCGTAGCTTCGAAACCGCCGTCATAGGTTTTTTCGAAATCGCCCTGCCGGTAGACCACCGAGTATTTGTAATCGCCCGGCGCAGACGGCATGAAGCGAATACGGAAGACGCTCCCGCCGGGCGCGTCGCAGAAGCCATCCACCTGGACGCTCTCGGCGGCGCCGCGTTTGGAGAACGATCCGGCGAGGGTGGCGCCGGTGAAGGGATTGCCTGCGCCGGGTGCGGCGATGGCGGCGGTGACTTCGACGAAGTCATACGCAGCGACGCGCGGGGCGGACTGGGAGAATGACACATCGGCCGGCGCTGCCGCCAATAGCACAGGCAACGCAAGTATGCTGGCGCACAGGTAACGGAACATGCCCCCACTGTAGCGCTTTGGTGGGGCAGACCTCCAGGTCTGCGCGGGTCCTCCAGGACCCGCCCCCGCCGGGCCTGCTATCATGAGTTCCATCATGCCCGATCTCAGTTCGGTGTCCGCTCCGATGTCCGAAGCCGTCACCCACAATATCCGCGTGGAGGTTCTGTCGCAGTACTCAGCCGAGAACTCACGGCCGCTGCAGGACGAATGGGTGTTCCAATACACGGTGCGCATTACGAATCAGGGCGCCGAGACCGTGCAGCTTCTCAGCCGCCACTGGATCATTACCGATGCCCTGGACCACATCGAAGAAGTCACAGGTCCGGGCGTGATCGGCGAGCAGCCGGTGCTGGCGCCGGGCGAATCCTTCAAATACTCGTCGTGGTGCCCGCTCAAGACTCCCATGGGCATGATGCACGGCACCTATCAGATGGTCCGCACGGACGGGAGCCGCTTCGACATTGAGATCGCGCCTTTCGCGCTGAAAGCCCGATACACGGTGAATTGACTGGTGGGGCAGGCCCTTGGCCTGCGGCGGCCTCTCAGGCCGCCAGCGCGCGCTAGCGCGCCTTTTTCATACCCCGTTGTGGCCGCAGGCCATGGGCATTCACGCATCTGGGCCCATCTCAGATCCGCTGATAACAAACGCCCAACACCAATCGGTCAGCCGGATCCCCGCTGCCACCGTGCTATCCTCGCTTCGGGTAGATTATCGGGAAGAAGACCCTCCTCGGCGGCCACGTTACATGGTTACATGCACAATTTAGCCCAACGAACGCACAACAACCCGTGAAAATTACCGAACGAACCGAAAAAATGGGGGTATATACTATGCACAAATGGGGGTATTAGTCAACCGTAATTGATTCGCGGTGCAACCCG
>CABEEC010001157.1_pt1 | contig 12601 bp, 11 predicted proteins | sample 3423191 | NCBI WGS metagenome assembly CABEEC01 (sample SAMEA5534333, study PRJEB31848) | metagenome | biome: tundra; feature: field; material: soil | place: USA | collected 2013-05 | depth 0.15 m | reverse complement strand
TTGCAGGCGGCGCGCGCATTGTCCAATACGTCCGCCACACGGCGATTTACGAGCTTCGCCCGCCCACCGGCGGGTAAAATCGAAGCATACACATGAAATTGGCGGTGACGATCATGGCGCTGCTCGGAGCTTTACCGGCGCAGTCGCGGACCGTGCGCGTGGCGGTCTGCCAGATTCTTTCGATCGATGGCGATCGCGAAGGCAACTTCCGGCGCGTGGAATACGCCCTGGAAGAAGCGCGCGCCGCGCACGCGGACATCGCCGCGTTTCCCGAGTCGGTCATTCTGGGTTGGGAGAATCCGGGCGCCCACCGCATGGCCACGCCGATCCCCGGCGCCGACAGCGACCGCATCGCCGCGCTGGCCAGGAAATTCGGGCTGATGATCTCGATCGGCCTCGATGAAAACGACGGCGGCAAGCTGTACGACTCCGCCATCCTGGTGGATAGGGCCGGCAAGCTCCTGTGGAAGCACCGCAAGCTGAACGTGCTGGCCTGGCTCATGGAGCCGCCGTACTCCGAAGGCCGGCCGGAAGACATCGGCGTAACGGAGACGGAATTCGGGCGCATCGGCCTGGTGATCTGCGCGGACACGTTCGGGGACCAGATTGCGCAGCGAATCGGACAACTGGCGCCCGACCTGATGCTCGTGCCCTACGGCTGGGCCGCGCCGGTGGACAAGTGGCCGGAACATGCGAAGGAACTGGAGAACCTGGTTGCGAAGCGCGCGGCCGAGTGGAAATGCCCCGTGGTAGGGACGGATGTGATCGGAGAGATGACGCACGGCCCATGGAAAGGGCAGACCTACGGCGGAGCCAGCGTGGTGGTGGATGCCTCGGGCAAGGTGCTGCACGTGCTCCGCGATCGCGACGTGGAAGTGCGGACCGTGACCCTGGAACTCCCAATTCGTCCTTCTTCCAAATCGCGATGACGCGCGATGCCGATTAGTTTTGTCCCTCAATTGAACAACTTGCCGGGAATGCCCGCCAGTTCTCTCCCGCCCTCGCCATATCATTCAGTCAGGAGGAGAAAGCGCGCGCGCCATCCAAATTTGGCTTCTTTCGAAAATTCCCCGGCAGCCCGATTGGAGATGCAGGAAACGGCGCTGGACACCATGAAAATAAATGACTTACGAGAAATTGGCTTTGTTCGGTAGAAAAATGCTGAGCGAATCGCTCACCCCTGGAGTTTGGCCATTTCAGTGGGGCAGGTTGTGCCAGCCAACTCTCACACTTCCGGCCGATGAGAAGATTGGAACCGTGCGTTACCTATAGATAGTTATTGCTGGCTGATGTCAGCTTGCCAATCTTGCACGCCCTCTGGTATTCCGGTGTCTATGATGTCGTACTCAAATCCACGAAGATTGCCAAAAGTATTTTCCCTGCCATTAGTTCTGGTCATGGCCGCCGCGCCGCTGGCCTCCCAGAACCAGACCGAGCAGCAGTACATCAGTTCGGTCAATACGGCGATCAACAACCTTGTCAGCACGCTGGGCGCACCGACCCAACCCATCATTTTCGGCGGCAACCTGGCGGCCGCCTATGGCACCCGGATCGGCAATGAAGACTTGTCCGTCGTGCTGGACTATGTGGATGGCCTGAAAGCCGCCGGCGTCCAACGCGTCGAGTTCAACCCGTCGATAGCCACCATGTCTCACCCGGGCAACGTAACCAAGTATGATGCGATCGTCCGGCATATCCGGGAGCTAGGCCTCCAATTGGCCATCAATCCGGAATACGAGATCGGGGAGGTCGACGCATCCCCTATCGCCAATTTCGCGGACTTCCGGACGCAGGCGCTTGCTGAATACCAGGTACTGGCGTCCCGCTATCAGCCCGATAACTTCGTGATCATCCACGAGCCCGACACCGCGGCCGCCCGCCTGGGGTTCAGCACCCAGATATCGGACTGGCACAATTTCATTCTGGCAGCCGCTCCCATCGTCAAGGCCGCCTCGCCGCACACCCGAGTGGGAGCCGGGTGCGACTATAATCCCGCGCTGCACACTTACCAGAGCGAAGACAGCTATTTCCAGGACTTCGTCACGATTCCGGTGCTGGATTTCGTGACCATGGACATTTATAGCTCGGCCTTCGACAAGTTTACCCAGTGGGCCCAACTGGCACAGGCGAACGGCAAGGGAGTCTATATCGAGGAACTCTGGACGCCCTTTGACTTACCAAATCCACTGGGGCCGTGGAATGGCGAACCGCTGGCGGATCGAGCTCTCATAGGACCGGTGAACGCCGATTTCGCGGCGATGGACGCAAATTGGTTGCATGGCATGATGCTGTTCGCCTCCGCGAACCACATGGAATCGATGACACCTTTCACCACCGAAGCCTTCTTTTGGTATGGGCCGGCCGGCGAAGATACGCCCGACAACACCGCCTACCAAACTGCGGACGAACAAGCCATTCGACAAGGGCAGCTCTCCACCACCGGCCAAGCCTACCTGGCGGACAGCGGGCAGATGGGAGTCCAGCGGCTCACTAATATCTCGAGCGCCAGCTACGCCACGCTCCCCACCGTATTCAACCCCACCTGCGGAACGGCCACGAATCCGTGCAACGCGCAGACGCTCGTGGCTCCCGATTCCCTGATGTCCGCCTTCGGCGCGGACCTGGCGACTACCTACGCCGTGGACGGCACATTTCCCACCAGCCTGGGTGGCACAACCATGACGTTGGTGGATGCCACTAACACCTCCTACCCGGTGCAGATGTACTTCGCCGGGCCTAATCAAGTGAACTACTACGTGCCCGGCAAGGTGCAGCCCGGTCCCGCGACCATCACGGTTTCGAGCGGTGACGGCACCCGGACGGCAGGCACCGTGCTGGTTGCGCCGGTGGCGCCCGGCCTGTTTACCGCCAATGCCAGCGGCCAGGGCGCCGCGTCCGCGCTGGCGATTTGCGCGGGTGTCTGCGCCGGTTGGCCCAACCGGCAAGCCAATGGACAATACTTCCAGGACGCCTTCGCGTGCGCCGGTAGCGCCGGTTGCACGCCGCAACCCCTCAGCATAGGGGCGTCCGACACCGTGGTCGTGGAGTTTTTCGGTACAGGCTTCCGCCACTTGTCGTCGTCCGCCGCTCTCACTGTCCGGATCAATGGTCAGGCCGTGCCGTTCCAATACGCCGGAGCGCAAGGCGATATTGGACTGGATCAGCTCAACGTGCAACTACCCTACAGCCTGGCGGGCAGCGGCCAGGTCAACCTCGTGTTGAGCGTGCAGGATACCGTGGACAACGTCACTGTGACCTCCAACACGGTAGCGCTCAACATACAATGAAGTGAAGTTAGAAGACAGAAGTCAGAAGACAGAAGAGCGGCATTCCGGCTTCTGACTTCTGATCTGTGACTTCTGACTTCTGTCTTCTTGCTTCTTCCTTTAATGCACCCACGACCGTTCGATCTCTTCCAGGCTCCGCCCCTTGGTCTCCGGCACGAAGCGCCAGACGATGACGAACGTGACGACGCACATCCCGCTATACACCAGAAACGCGCCGGTTGCCGAAATGGCCTTCACCAGCGAGAGGAACGTCATCGTCAACGTCGTGCAGGCGATCCACAGGCAGATGGTGGCGAGGGACATGGCGCGCCCGCGGATGCGCGTCGGAAAGATTTCCGAAAGCAGCACCCAAAATCCTGGCCCCAGACCCACCGCGAAGGCCGCCACGCAGAATAGCATGATGCTCAGCACCAGCATGGCAGGCGGCGGATTCAGCAGGAACGCGACGCCCAGCGCGGCCTGGCACACGGCCATGGCGGCGGTCGAGATCATCAGCAAAGGCCGCCGCCCGAGCTTGTCGATCAGGCCCAGCGCCACGATGGTCATCAGGAAATTCACCCCGCCGACCACCACGTTGGCGAAGACCGCCGAAGTGTCGCTCTGGTGCGCCACGTGTTCTTTGAAGATGATGGAGCCGTAGAACAGCACCGTGTTGATGCCGGTAATCTGCTGCAGGATCGCCAGCGACACCGCGATCCAGAACGCGCGCCGCAGGCCGGGTTCGAACAGTTCCCGCAAGGTCCCGGTCTCCTCGGCGACCGCCTCCTCAATCTGCCGCAGCTCGTGCGCGGCGGCGGCGCTGCCGTTGACGCGGGTCAGCACCCTGAGAGCTTCTGGGCTGCGATCGTTCTCCACCAGCCAGCGCGGGCTTTCAGGCACGAAGAACAGCGCGATGAAGAACGCCACGGCGGGCACGGCGGCGGCCGCGAACATCCAGCGCCAACCGTTTTGCGCGTTGAAGGCCAGCAGCCAGTTCACCAGGTACGAGAGCAGGATTCCGGTGACGATAGTCATCTGGTTCAGCGCCACCAGCCTGCCGCGGCTTTTGGCGGGCGCCACCTCGGCGATGTAGAGCGGCGCCAGCACCGAGGCCGCGCCCACGGCCAGTCCTCCTGCGAGTCGCGCCGCGGCGAACTGCCCCAGTGTGCGCGGGATGGCCGCGCCGATCGCGGAAACCGCGAACAGCAGACCGGAAATCATCAGCACGCGTCGGCGGCCGAAGCGGTCGCTCAGCCAGCCGGCCACGCTGGCGCCGAAGATACAGCCGAACAGCAGGCTGCTGGCGGCCATCTCGGTCTGGACTTCACTGAGATGCAGTTGCGCGCGCAGAAAGATCAGCGCGCCGTTGATGACCGCGATATCGAATCCGAACAGCAGGCCGGAGGTGGCGGCCACGATGGTGGCCAGAAAGACGTACAGGGAACTGCCGCGGTCAATCTTCACGGCTTCCACTCCGCGGTGTGCGCGGAGAACCCCGTCGGCCGCATCAAATCGACTTGCACGCGCGCCGGCGTCTTCTCCTGAAATTGAATCCTGACGGTGGCTTCCTGCCCCGGCTCCAGCACAGGAAGTGCGGCTTCCACGCGCTCCACCGGAATCGCACCGTCGCCGTAAACCACCGTGCGGACGGTGTAGCCGCGCAGCGTGTAACACGGCACGGACGCCCAAGTGCGAACCTTCACGCGCAGATCGCCCTGTTGGCCCGGCTCGCCGGTTACCGCCATCGATTCGACCGGACTGGCTTCTGCGCGCAGCGCCTGCCACGACGGCTTGCGCGCGCCATACACATCCACTACGCCGTGCACCCGCTGCTTCATCACGCCCGTGCCTTTGTCGCCGATGTGCGTGCGATAGTCGTTGTAGCAGAAGAAAATCAGTCCCGCGACATAGTCTGTCTTGCGGAACACGGCGTTGTGCGCGCGCAGTACCTCGATTCGCCTGCCGTCTCCTTCGGGCCGTTCCGCCGTGCACGCGCAGTAGCCGTACTCCGAGATCACGATAGGCTTCTCGGGAAAGGCGCGATGGATGTCGTCGAGGTTGCGCGCCATGTCCGCAGGCGTGCCGCCGTACCAGCTCTCGTAATACTCGTTCCACATGATGTAGTCCATCAGTCCGGCGACGTCTTTGGCGGGCGTCTGCTGCAGCGAATTCGAGGCGTAGGTCGCCAGCCGCATAGGATCGAGCGCCTTGGCTTCCGCATACATGCGCCTGGCAAACGGCGGCGGCGGGCGGGTTCTGCCCGTTGATCTCGTTGCAGATGCCCCAGGAGAAGATGCACGGGTGATTGCGGTCGCGCGCGATCGTCTCGCGCAACTGCTCCAGCCCGTTCTGCATAATGTCCGCATCCGGCTCCGCGCCCATGCCGCGGAAGGTGTCGCCGCCCCAGGTGGGCACTTCGGTCTGGATCGGTATGCCGTGCCGGTCGCAGTAATCCAGCACGCGCCGGTCCTGCTGCCAATGCACGCGCGTGTAGATGCAGTTCAGCTCTTTCATATCGGCGTGATCGTGCGCGATCCAGTGCGCCGGCTCGGCCATGCCGTATTCCGGATTGCTGCCCGCCATGCGCTCCACGCCCGTGAGGCGCACCCGCTCGCCGTTCAGATAGAAAGCGCCACCGCGCGCTTCGATAAGGCGGATGCCGAAAGTGGTTTCGAAGATGTGCCCGCTGCTCAACCGCGCAATCAGGCGATAAAGATGCGGATGATCGAAATGCCAGAGCCTGGGGTTGGCCAGCGTGACCGTGACGGGTGCTTCCTTTTCAAGCACGATCCGGCCGCTATCTTCCTCGATGACGGTGACGTGGACCTGTCCCTGGCCGTGAACGAAAGGCGTAATCCGCAGCGCAGCGGTGTTCGCTTTCAGGTCCGGCGTGGCGTCCACATCCACGCGCTCGATGTAATCCGCGGGCGTCGCCAGCAGGCTCACCGGACGATAGATGCCGCCATCGTGCGCCCAATCGCTCGAATGGCCGCGCGGCAGCATGTGCTCGTCGAAGCTATTATCTGCGCGCACGCGCATGGTGTTGGGCGCACCCCACTTCAGGTGCGGCGTGATGTCCAGAGTGAATGCCGTGTAGCCTTTGCGTAAATGCTCGCCCGCGGGCCGGCCGTTCACCCAGACGGTGGCCGAGTGAAACACCGCCTCGAATTCCATACGAACCGCCGAGCCGGACCATTCCTTCGGAACATCGAAGACGCGCTCGTACCAGCACACGCCGTAGAACCCGGCGCTCTCCGCGGCTGTCTGCCAGGTGTGCGGGACCGTGACTGTCTTCCACTTCGTCTCGGTATCCAGGCGGAAATCCCAAAGGCCGTCGAGCGTGACGCGCTCATTAACGGCGCAACCCGCGGAAGCGGCGGAAGCGGCTTGGCTCAATCCGGCAGCGGGAACAGCCAGTGCCAGGCGATTCAGGAAGGCGCGGCGCGAGGACATCAACGATCACGTAATCACCCTGCGCGGCCCATGTCAAAGGGAAGGCTACTCCGCGAACCGCTTGAAGAAGCTATTCGCGTTCCAGCGCCGTTGAAACTTCAGCCGACGCTAGAGCTTTGGCCATCCGCAAATGGGGGGGCGGGCTTGAGCCCGGTGACGCTCAACATCCGATAAACTCAGGCGGAGCGGCCAGGTAGGCGATACCTCGGCGGATCATATTGCCGTAGCCATTCTCCGGCAGTGCGCGGGCGAATTCCGTGGCTTGGGCCAGGTGCTCGCGCGCGGCGTCCCAGTCCCCGAGTTTGCGATAGCGGCTTCGAGCGCGCGTCGATCCCACAACGCTCCTGGCGCGGGTCGGCCTGCATGTCCGCCATGTAGTGTGCGATCATGCAGCGGTGGAGCGCGTCGCCATCGGGATGCATCTCGTCCCACAACGCAGCCAAGCGGGCGCGGGCGCCCTCGCGATTCCCCGCGTAATCGAGCGCGACCGCATCGCCGATCCGCTGCATGATGGCGCCAGGATCAATCGTTCGCCGCGAGGACATCGAAGCGCTACTCCGCAAACCGCTTGAAGAAGCTGTTCGCGTTCCACTTCGGGCGTTCGGGACGGTCGGCCACCGCCTCCGCCAGCGCGCGCAGCAGGTCGTCGAAGCGGCCGGCGCACTCCAGATCTACCGGCTGTTTGAGGTCGTCGGCCGGCGCGTGGTAGCGTTCCTTCAGCCAGGTTTTCGCAATCTTCTCCTCGGGCGAGCCCTTCTCATATCCCACTTTCATCATCAGTGCGGGGATGCCACGCCGGATGAAGCTGTACTGGTCGCTGCGGATGAAAATGTTGCGCTCCGGCTCCTGGTCGTCCTGGATGCGCACACCGCGCGCTCTCGCCACCGCGCGGATTTCATCGCCCAAATCCGATTCGTTCAGCCCGTACACCGTCACACTGCGCAGCGGGAACAGCGGCAGAAACATATCCACGTTCAGATCGGCCACCATGCTGCCCGGCTTCACCGTGGGGTGCGCGGCGAAATATCTGGACCCCAGCAGCCCCTTTTCCTCGCCCGTCACCGCCACGAACAGCAGCGAGCGGCGCAGCTTCGGCTTGGATTCGTTCAGCGATTGCGCGATATCGATCAGCGTGGCCACGCCGGAAGCGTTGTCCATGGCGCCGTTGTAGATGCGGTCGCCGTTGATCGGTTCGCCGATCCCCAAGTGATCCAGATGCGCCGTCAGCACCACGTACTGGTCTTTCAGTACAGGGTCCGCGCCGGGAAGAATGCCGGCTACGTTCTGCGATTCCACCTCTCCGCGCTCCACCGCCACTTTCGCCCGGATGGAAGCGTGCAGCGGGAAACGCGGCAACGGCTTGCCGGCATCCGCCAGCGCCACCAGATCGTCGAACGAATGGCCGGAACCCGCGAACCATTTCTCGGCCTGTTCCGGATTCACCGCGGCGGAGAACTTCAACCCATACTGCGGCTCCAACGCCGGATCGGCCAGGCTCATGGATGCCTGCCGGCTGCCCAGCGCGATCCGCTGCCAGGGCAGATCCATGTGATGCGGGTTCGGAATGCCGATCGTTCCGATCGCACCCGCGCGTTCTAGAAATTTGCCGCGCTCGGCTGCGAATTGATAATGCGAGCGCAGGGGCCCCGGAATGCTTGCCGGACCACCGTTGATGTACAGCACGATCTTGCCGCGCAAATCCAGTCCCGCCAGATCGTCGTACTGCATCTCGGGAACGGTGAGCGCGTACCCCGCAAACACCACCTCCGCGTCCACCGATGGCGCGGGATCGATGCGCGTGCCGATGATGGCGTCCTCGCCGAGCACCAGCTCTTCGGATTCGCCATTGCGCACCAGCGTCAGGCTGGATTCGATTTCCTTCAGCCGCCGCGTGTGGAAGCGGACCGGCTGGATATAGCCGTCGGTGCCGGCCGGTTTCAAGCCCGCGCGTTCGAATTCGCCGGCCACATAAGCGGCGGCCTTGCGATGGCCGGCGCTGCCCGTGTCGCGGCCTTCCAGCTTGTCATCCGCCAGGTATTGCACATGACTCCACCAGCGGCGGCCATCCGGCGCGCTGGCCAGCAGCGCGGCTGCCATCGCCGCGGCCAGTATAAACCGGCGAATCATTTCTTACCCTTCGCCTTCTTGTATTCCTCGCGAATGGTCTGCACCTGGCGCGCGTGACTCTCAGCGTGTTCCGCCAGCAGTTCCAGTTGGAAGCGGAGCGTGATCGGCCCGCGCGCGCTGTGATTGCCGGTGCGCGCATAGGCCGCCTCGGGCAATTCCTTCAGCAATTCGTAGTTCTCGCCGCGCACGCGCCGGAAGCTTTCGAGCGATTGCTTGGGCTTGCGCCGCGCGTAGTCCAGGTTCCTGGTCCAAGCTTCCTGGTCGAAGGCGATCAAAGTGGGGCTGTCTTCCGCGACGATCTGCCGCATGCGGTGCGCGCAGACAAGCTCGGAATCCGCGAGGTGCGCGATAATCTGCCGGATGCTCCACTTGCCCGGCGCCGGCACAAAATCCTCCTCCTCGCCGAACACACCCGTCAAGACCACCGCCAGCAACTCGGGCCCGCGGCGAAAGCGCTCCAGCAAATCTGAAATCTCACTCATCGCTAAACTCCGGAAAGCACCGGAACCACAGATGGACACAGATGCACACAGATAAAAAACCGTTTATCATCTGTGTCCATCTGTGTCCATCTGTGGTTCCATTTCTTTAGTAGTAGTCCGCGCAACTCAGATAGTATCCGCACTTCGGGCACACCAGTTTGCATTTGTGCTGGACCAGGCGCGTGGAGCACCTCGGACAATAGAGCATGGGCTCGTCGGCGGACTTCGGCTCGGATTCCTGCACAGACGCTATTATATCTGTATGAAGGCGGGCCTGCGCCCATCTTGATGGTGGATACGCTGTTTGACGAACCTTCCTCGTTCGATCGCGGCGCGCTCGCCGAACGGCTGCGGCGCCTTGCGGCCGAGGGCATTTACATCGGCGGCAGCTCCTGGAAATATGAAGGATGGATCGGGCAGGTTTACACACGCGCCAACTATCTTTCGCGCGGCCGCTTCTCGCGGCGGCTTTTCGAGTCCACCTGCCTGCGGGAATACGCGCAGACCTTCCCCACGGTTTGCGGCGATTTCGCCTTCTACCAGTTCCCCACCCCGGAGTTTTGGGCCAGGCTGTTCTCGCTGGCGCCCGAAGGCTTCCAGTTCGCCTTCAAAGTGCCGGAACAGATCACCTGCAAAATGTTCCCCGCGCATGCGCGCTACGGGCCGCAAGCCGGCCAAGAGAACGAGGCGTTTCTCAATGCGGAGATGCTGAAGGAGATGTTCCTGCGGCCTCTCTGGCCGCACCGCCACAAGACGGCGCTACTGATCTTCGAATTCGGCACGTTTTCCAAGCGGGCGATCACCGCGCCGGGTGAGTTTCTGGAGCGCCTGGACCCGTTCCTCGCCGCGCTGCCACCGCACTTCCGTTACGCCGTGGAGGTCCGCAACCCCGAGTTCCTGGAGCCGGACTATTTCGCCTGCCTGCGCGCGCGCGGCGTAGCACACGTGTACAACGCGTGGACGCGCATGCCGGAGCTGCGCCGGCAAGTCGAAATCCCGGGATCCGCCACGGCCGGCTTCCTGGTGTGCCGCGCACTGCTGCGCCAGGGCCGCCCGTACGAGGAGGCGGTCGCCAGGTTCTCGCCGTACAGCGAAATCCGCGATCCCAATCCCGGAGCGCGCGAGTCGCTGCGCATCCTGATCCAGCGCGCGCGGGAGAACCGCACCATGGCGTTCCTGTTCGTCAACAACCGGCTGGAAGGGAATTCTCCGCTGACGATTATGGCGGTCACGGAGCCGGATTAGGCCGACTTTAGCGCAGCCGCCAACGCCCTTCGCGGAACTCCGCGCGTTCCTCGTCCCACGTGCCAAACTTGGCGGCCATCTGGCCGCCGTCGACGAATAGCGCCGCGCCGGTGATGTACGACGCCAAGCCGGAGGCCAGGAACGCGCTGGCGTTGGCGACTTCTTCCGGATCGCCGCCGCGCCCCAATGGCACGTGCCGGAAGTAATCCTTCAACACTTGCGGATGCGAGAAATGCCGCTCGGTGAGGCGCGTGCGGATCAGGCCCGGGCACACCGCGTTGACGCGAATTCCGTGCGGCCCCAGTTCGTTCGCAGCCGTGTGCAGCAGCCCCAGCAGACCGGCTTTGCTGGCGTTGTAGGCCGTGAGGAGCGCTTCGCCATCGTATGAGTTGGTGGATGCGGTAATCACCATGGCGCCGCGTCGGCGCGGCTTCATCCGCTCGGCGGCGGCTTGCAGCGTAAGAAAGACGCCCGTCAGATTCACCGCGATCGTGCGCTGCCAGGTCTCCTCGGCGGTGGCGCCAAACTCCACCTCCTCTCCAATGCCGGCGTTGGCGATCACGATATCGGGCGCGCCGGTCTGATCGAAGGCGCGCTCGAGCGACGCGCGGTCCGTGACGTCCACCGCATATCCGGCGCCGCCAAGTTGCGCGGCGGCAGCGGCAGGATCCGCGTGCTCCAGATCGAAAATCGCGACGCGCGCGCCACCCTGCGCCAGCACGCGGGCCGTGGCCGCGCCGATGCCGTTCGCGCCGCCGGTAACCACGGCGATCTTGCCCGAGAAATCAAAGCCCATCTCATCGTTATACCCTGGACGGCGCTGCAAGCGGAGGCCGCCAGGCGCGTCCATGCTTAAATCAATGCTAAAATCAGAGCTAAAATTGAATTCTTCCGCTGACGGGCCCGTAGCTCAGTTGGTTAGAGCGCTACCTTGACACGGTAGAGGTCTGGCGTTCGAGTCGCCACGGGCCCACCACTGTTTTCAAAGTTTCCACGCTATCTTCGCTGTTTCGGACGTAGCCGCAAGGCGTGCTCTTGAATGAGAATAGGAATGCCGGTTCACTTTGATTTCTATGCGCACACACACCCTGGGCGCGCGCGCGGCCTCGCCGAGATCGCCGATGACCGCCGCGGCTGGCCGGCGTGAGGAGCGACCGATGGGTGAAGTGACACGTGTAAAATCGGCATTTTCCCTGCTTTTCAAAGGAACTAGAATAGAAGCAGCCGTGCCCCCGCGCAAACCATTAGCGAAATTACCCGCCGTCTGGTCCACTTCGGCGGTCTGCTTGGCGATGATTGCGGGTCTGGCAGCAGCGCAGGAAAACCGGACGATTACGCTTAAGGAATTGTGTTTGCCCAGCGGTCCAGTAACACGGCTCAGTTCTCCGGACGGCTCACGCATTCTCTACGGCGTACCCTATCAGAGCGGAACCAACGACGGACCGCAACTGTGGATTGAGGACACGAGAACGCATCAACGGAAGATGTTGCTCAGCATCGGCAGCACGCTATCTGCGGTTTGGTCTCCGGATGGGACCTCGTTTTCTGTACAGGATCACTGGGCCAGCGACTCCGCACGATCTTATATCTACGATGCCGATACGCTACAGCGTTTGGATTTGGGCCGCCGCATCCTGACCGTCGATCAAAGCGGGGAACGCTTTGCGGATGGACACGCCTATTTCGATTTCGAGCGATGGGAAGACGCGCAACAAGTGATCGTCCACTTTCACGGCCATACCGATCAACCGCCAGTAGTTTGCTTCGATTTCCAATATCGCGTAAGCCGCTCCGGCGCGGTAGTGAAGCTGTCGCAGCGCGTCTTTCCCATAAACAATCAGACGTTCTGCACCGCCCGATAAAGGGTGGTACGGTCCACGTTAAGCAGCCCGGCAACGTCTTCGCGGCGTTCGCCGTCATCGATCAGCTTCCGGGCGTGGGCTTTCTGCTGCGACGTCAGTTTCGGCTTGCGTCCGAATTTCACGCCCCGGCCTTTCGCGGCCTTCACTCCGGCGCGGGTCCGTTCGC
>CABEEC010001156.1_pt1 | contig 12601 bp, 15 predicted proteins | sample 3423191 | NCBI WGS metagenome assembly CABEEC01 (sample SAMEA5534333, study PRJEB31848) | metagenome | biome: tundra; feature: field; material: soil | place: USA | collected 2013-05 | depth 0.15 m | reverse complement strand
CATTGCGATAGACTGGCACTAGCTTGCCCCAGCCGCAACCCCCTCCACCGAACTCGCCCGCAACGCCTTGAGCTTATCCCGAATCTGCGCCGCCTTCTCGAACTCGAACTTGCGCGCGGCCTCCCGCATGCGCTCTTCCAACTCGCCCAGGAAGCGGTCGCGCTGCCCCTGTGTCATGCCTTCGATCTCGTCGTCGGATTCGAGCGGCACCGTCACGTAATCGGCTTCCGCAATCGCCACCAGGCTCATGTCGATCGGCTTGACGATCGATTGCGGCGTGATGCCGTTCAGTTCGTTGTATTCCTGTTGCGTGCGCCGCCGCCGGGTGGTCTCGTCGATGGCTTTGCGCATGCTGTCGGTCATCACGTCCGCGTACAGGATCGCGCGGCCTTCCACGTGCCGCGCCGCGCGCCCCATGGTCTGAATGAGCGAGCCGCTGGACCGCAGAAAACCTTCTTTGTCGGCGTCCAGAATCGCCACCAGCGACACTTCCGGCAAGTCCAGGCCTTCACGCAGCAGGTTGATCCCGATCAGCACGTCGAACTCGCCGCGCCGCAGGTCGCGCAGAATCTTGATGCGATCGAGCGTGCTCACTTCGGAATGCAGATAACGGCAGCGCACGCCCACTTCGGAGTAATATTCCGCCAGATCCTCGGACATGCGCTTGGTCAATGTGGTCACCAGCACGCGCTGGTTGTTCTCCACCCGCCGCCGGATCTGTCCCAGTAGATCGTCTACCTGTCCCTTCACCGGACGGATCTCGACCTCCGGATCGAGCAGGCCGGTGGGACGAATGATCTGCTCCACCACCACGCCGGCCGCCTTGGTCAGCTCGTACGGGCCGGGCGTGGCCGAAACATAGATCACCTGGGTGACGCGGTGCTCGAACTCTTCGAACGTGAGCGGGCGGTTGTCGAGCGCGCTGGGCATACGGAATCCGTGCGACACGAGCACTTCCTTGCGCGAGCGGTCGCCATGATACATGCCGTGCAATTGCGGGACGGTCTGGTGGCTCTCGTCGATCAGAATCAGCGAATCGTGCGGCAGGTAATCGAGTAGCGTGGGAGGCGCCTCGCCCGGCAGCCGCCCGGAAAAATGCCGCGAATAATTCTCGATGCCGTGGCAGTAGCCGATCTCCTTCATCATCTCCAGGTCGAACATGGTGCGCTGCCACAGGCGCTGCGCTTCGATCAGCTTGCCCTGTTTCTCCAGTTCCTTATGCCACCAGTCGAGCTCCGTCACGATGCTGGCCATGGCCGAGTTTCTGGTCTCGTCGGACATCACGTAGTGCGTCTTGGGATAAATGGGCAGCCGCTGGTAGGTCTGCCGTACCTGCCCCAGCAGCGGGTCGATCTGCGAAAGACTTTCAATCTCGTCGCCAAACATTTCGATGCGGTAGGCATTGTCATCGTAAGTGGGATAGACTTCGATCACGTCGCCGCGCACGCGGAACGTGCCGCGGCGGAAGTCCACATCGTTGCGGTCGTAGAGAATATCCACCAGGCGCGAAACGATCTGGTTGCGCGAAATCTTCTGCCCTTTTTCGAGCATCAGCAGCATGCCGTAGTACGCTTCGGGCGAGCCCAGGCCGTAGATGCAGCTCACGCTGGCCACGATCACGCAGTCGCGGCGTTCGAACAGCGAGCGCGTGGCCGAGAGGCGCAGCTTATCCAGCTCGTCGTTGATGGTGGCTTCCTTCTCGATGTAAACGTCGCTCGATGGAATATACGCTTCCGGCTGATAGTAGTCGTAATAACTGACAAAGTACTCCACCGCGTTTTCCGGAAAGTACGATTTGAACTCGTGGTAGAGCTGCGCGGCCAGGGTTTTGTTGTGCGCCAGGATCAGCGAGGGGCGCCCGATCGCCTCGATGACCTTGGCCATGGTGAAGGTCTTGCCGGAACCGGTCACGCCCAGCAATACCTGGTGCGCCTCGCCGTCGCGCACGCCGCGCACCAGCTCTTCGATGGCGGTGGCCTGATCGCCCTTGGGACTGTAGTTGACCGTCAAGTGGAAGCCCATCTCTTCAGTATAGGGCGATGCCGGTTTAATCCACCGCCGCGAACGTCAAAGAATCCGTAGCGCCAATTCCATAAAGAAGGCTGGCCAGGAAGCGCGTCGCCGCGAGCGCCACAATCACGCGCGCTACGATGCCATTCATGGAAATGATGCGATTCCTTGTGGCGCCGATGGCCACGCGCAAGCCGATTTCATAGGTCCGCTGCGTCACCCAATAGGAGACCAGACCATAAATCCCAATGGCGGCCAGCAGAATGGCGCCGCGGCGAAGCTGATGAACACACGTATGGTGGCGCAGAAATTGGCAATGGATCCGGCCACCACCTCTCCAACGGCTGGACTTGACCGGCGGGCACATTCGGATCCTGATCTTGCGCCAGATTTCGAATCTCTCGCGCGAGGCCGTCTGTAACGGTGCGGGCTTTGACCAGCAGGGTCATCGCCGCCGGAATTTGCCCGTCCTCCCGCACCGCCCGCGCGTAAGGGCATATATATGGCGCCAGGAATCCAGTCGGGCATGGCGCGGCTTAGGTTGTACTGACGAACATCGCCCACCACACCCACGACGGACATTTCTACTTTGCGGAATGTTGCAGAATAGGACATTTCATTTTGCGGCGACAAAAGAACTGCGATGCAGTGTGGGCCAGCAATTCCGCTTGCTGGATTTCACCGCTCAAACAACCCTAGCCTCCAGCTACGGGTTGCTCCGGATAAGCTACATCACGGCGATCGGCGCCGTGAAATGGGAGGCGCTGAACAATGCGTGGAATCCGAGCTGCCTGTTCGACACGAAAGCGAACTGGGGCCAATGGCGGCGGAAGCTTGGCTCCCGGCACTGGCTACCTGGCGAACCTGTTCTTCAACGAGAACGTAAACCCGGATCTCGATCCGAGCAACCCCGCGTTCAGTGCGCCGGACGACTTCGCCAACGCTTTCATCAACGCGTTCAACTATCACAACCACAACCGGGGGCCCGTATGGACAAAACGTTGTCAATACCTATGCGCCGCAATACATGCCCGTGCCCAGCGCGCCGATCTTCGTGATTGCCGGCGTCGCGCTCGGCGCCGCCGCCAACGCGGGACTACGGTGCTGGCTGACGAGCCGACAAAAGAGCTTGCGATGGGCGGTACGGCCCCAGAGGTGCAGATGGTCGACTTGGACCAACATGAAGCCGTTCGGCACCTGGGTGAAGCGCCCAGGAGGGCGGAAGACGCTGCTCAACGACGCCTACTTCCTGGACCTGGATCGCGACGGCATCCTCGAAATCGTTAACCCGCCCGAATTTGAGAGTTACCGGCCAGACGACGAGGAGAAGCCCGAGCAACCCGAGAAATATGCAGTGTACAAAATCGCCGGTGAGGACGGCTACAAACCGTCCGGCTTGGTCTTCGAGTTCTTTCGCGAGTTTCTGGCCGGCCCAGCGAAGCTTCAAGGCGACGGGTTCGTGGCGTCCCAGCCCGGCGCGCCGTACATGACCATCGTCACCGGAGATGGCCGCAACGTGTTGCCAGTCAGCAGCGCGGAGGTTCGGCTGAACGGCGAGTTGGTGGCCGGCCCGGAGAAAATCAACCAAAATAACCGCCTTCTGAAAGTCCCCGTGATTGTGCGGGCCGAAAACGTAGTGGAGGTCACCTTCTCCGGGCCTGAAGGTTCGGCGTTGTTCATAGGGGTCGCGCCCGCGCGCTCGGAGTCGGCGAACCGCTCCAGTAGGCCGCCACTCCCAGGCACGCGCGCTGCTGGGCCGGACACGCGCATGCCACCAGTAAGGCAGTTGACCCCATCCCACGCTTTGCGCTATCCTGTGTCTTACGAATCTCTTGTAAGGATCGCTCTGTTTCCAGATGGCCAATCATTTTTCCGCGCTCAAGCGCGTGCGACAAGACGAAAAGCGCACCGAGTACAACCGGCAGAATAAGTCCCGCCTGCGCCACCAGATCCGCGCCATGCGGCGCGCCATCACTTCCAAGGACGCCAAGGCGGCCGCCGAGTTGCTGCCCGCGACTTTCTCGCTCATCGACCGCTCCGCCAAGAGCGGCATCATCAAGAAGAACACCGCGGCGCGGTATAAATCCAAGCTGCACCTGCGTGTGAAGTCGCTCGCCACCGCATAAGGACTATCTTGTGGGGCAGCCAATCTTGGCTGCAGGCAAAATTGCCTGCCCCACGAATCACCCCGTCAACCGCAGGATAAACTGTTCCATCACGATGCGGTCGTCCGGCCGCGCGCTGCGCAAATCCCTATCCGCCTCGAAGGTCAACTCCATGGCGCGCTCCAGTTGCGGCTTGGAGAACTTCGCCACCGTCTGAAACACCTGCTCGGCGCGCGAGCCCCACATCTGCACTCCCATCTTGGCGAAGTGCCCCTGGATCTGCTGTGGACTGCGCAGGCCCGCCTCCTTGGCCACCAGCGCCGCGCGGAACTGCGCCGACAAGAACGACAATGCCACCGGCAAATACTCGCCGTCGCGAAATAGCGTGTCGAGGATTTCCAGCGACCGCGAGCGGTCCCGCCGCCCCAGCGCTCCCACCAGCGCGAAGATGGTGGTGGCGCGCGCGTCCGGCACCAGCAGCGCGACATCTTCCTCGGTCACCGGCCGGCCCTGTGCGTAGAGCGACATCTTTTCCACTTCCACCGCGATGCGCGTCAGATCGGCGGCCAGCGCCTCCACCAGCAGGTCCACCGTCGCGGGATCGATGCTGAGACCGGCGCGCCGCGCCAGGCCGGCGGCCTCTCTGCGCGCCTCGTCGGCCGAAGCCCGCTTGAACTCGACCGGGTCCCCCACGGCTGCGTAAAACTTGCGGACGCGCTCCTGCTTCTTCTTATCCTCGCCTTCGAAATCGAAACGCGGAGCATCGAAGACCAGCACCACGCCAGGCGTGGGGTCCTTCATATACGCGGCCAGCGTGTCTGCCGAGCCCGCGGCACCCTCGCTATCCTCGGCGTCTTCATCCGAGCGCGTGCGCGGGAGCGCGGCTTCCGCGTTGCCGGCGAAGATCACCCGCTCAGAAGCGAACAGCGATAGCGCGCGCGCATCGTCGATCGCTTCCGCCAGCGGCGTCTCGGCCAGATCGTATTGCGTGACTGCGTTCTCAGGGCCCGCCGCGCCCAGAGCCGCCTTCAGCAACGCTGCCCGCGCGCGCCGGCGCTGATAAGCTTCCGGCCCCAGGAACAAATAGGCGGGCGCGATTTCGCCGCGCTCCATGCGAGTCAGAAACTGCGCGGGAGTCATGCCTTCAGAATTTCTCCAAAATCGACGTGACCACGTCGCGAGCCACATCGCGGCCCAGACGGTCGATGCCGGCCCCGCTCTCATCGAAGTAGGCTTGCGGATCGACGCTGATTTCGTACCGCTCCCGCACTTCAAACGACGGCCGCGTAAAGAGCACCTTGCCCGTGGCGCGCTCCGTCAAGGTGATTTTCAAATAAGCGCTGCACTGCACCACGGTCGCGCGCCCCGAGCTTTGATCGGCGATGATCGGATACGACAGGAAGTTCAGCACCGCGCCATCCAGCACGGCATCGGCGGTCTTCGGATCGGTCACGACCTTGTAGCGCGTGCGTGAGATGAACTCCCGCGTGATATCGGCCGGCAACCGCTGCGCCAGCTTGTATTGGATCGTCCGGTTCGCAAAAGGGGTGATGGCGATCGTGTGGATCGTCTGCGGCATGACGTCCGATTTGCCGGCCACATGATAGCCGCATCCGGTGGCGCACAGCGCTACAGCCAACAGCGCAACTTCTGTCTTTCTCATAGGAACTGGCTCCCCACCGCCACCGCATTCTCCCCCGCCAGCCGCAGGTTATCCGCCACCAACCAGCACCAGCAAGCCTGCGGATCGTTGCGGTCCATGGCCACCGCGCCCACCGCCACGCCGTCTCGGCCGGCCATGCCCACCGCCGTGGGCGGCTCCAGATCTCGCCGCCGCACATCGATGCGATCGTCCGTCAACGCCGATTCCACCGCCTCCACTCCCGGATTTTCTTCAAACTCCACCCATAGCGAGAGACTGTACCCATGAAACACCGGCGCTTGAATCAGCCGCAGCGAGGGCATGGGCGCCGGCGCGGCATTCAACCCGGCGCCACGCGAGAGCAGCGTGGCCAGATGCCGCTCGATGCGCAGTTCCGCGGATTCGAGCGTTACTGGCGCATCCTCGCCATATTGCGCCAGCATATTAAAGCTGAGTTGCGCGTCGAAGATTTTTTTCGGCATGCTCTTGAACGACAATAGACCGACCGTCTGCTGCTGCAACTCCTCCACTCCCGGCGTGCCGCGCTCGCTGGCCGGCTCGAAAATATGGATCGCGGACCGCTGGACCGGAAACCGGGCATGCAGGCGCGGCAGCACCATCGCGATGGCGATGGCTGCCGGATGCGCAATCAGGTGTACGGCATCTTCCGGCGCGCGGAATCCGGCAGGCTCCACAAAGGGCGCCCGGATGAACGAACGGGGATGGTCTTCGGCGGCATGCGTCAGGTCGATCGTTCCGGGCGTCTCCGCGCGAAGATCGAGCGCCCGCAGCGTGGATTCGGCCGAGCCCGCCAGCAGCACCACGGGCGCGTCGCGCATGGTTGGCTCCTCCAGTCCCCGGACCAGCGCCGGTTCGCCGCCCTGCTCAGTCAGCGCGCCGGCCTTCTCAGGATCCTCTGAGATTAGTTTCAAATCCACCGGCACGTGGCCCACCGCAATCAGGTCGCGCAACTCGCGCCCCAAAAGGGATTCACTGCCGACCAGCGCCCACGTTTGCGATCTAGGCTGTGTTCTACCCATAAGTAGGTGGGACATGCCGAATCTTCTCTGCTCTCACCAGCTCAATATATCAGTGGGGCAGACCCTCGGTCTGCGCGGGTCCCTCGGACCCGCTCTTCGGCGAGCGAAGCTCGCCCAGGACAGGCCAGGAGGCCTGTCCCACCTAAGTGAACAGTGTCGGTTCTAGCCAACTTGATGCTCCGGAACGTTGGGCGGGGCGCCGCCCAGACGGCGGCGTAATACATGGCGCCGCACGATGCCGCCCACTCGAATCGCGATGCCGCTGCCCACATAGATGGCCGCCATTATAGGCAACACCACGTGGCCGTAATTCCAGATGGCAAAAACCAGTCCGCCCACCACGATGACGATCAAAGGCGTGTGCGGCTGGCGTAAGCTGAGACCTTTGAAGCTGTAGTAGCGCCAGGTGCTCACCATCAGAAATCCCAGCAGCCCCAGCAGCCCCAGCCAAAGCACGGCGATGGGCCAGTAACCGATTGGCTCGCCGTAGAAGGCGTACACGCTGGCCGCCACCGTGCCCGCCGCCCCCGGAATCGGCAGCCCCACGAAATACTTCCGGTTCGGACGGCCGGGATTCTTGGGAATGGGATTCTTCTGGACGTTGAAGCGCGCCAGGCGCGCGGCGCCGCACAGTAAGAAGAGGAACGCGATCAAGTAGCCGGCCTGAAACAATTGATGCTGGAACTGTTGCGGCAGTCCGCTGTCCACGAACTGCACGCCCCAGGCGAAAGCCAACACCGTGGGCGCGATGCCGAAGCTGATCACATCCGCCAGCGAATCCATCTCGCGGCCGAAATCGCTGGTGGTGTGCGTCAGGCGCGCGATCATGCCGTCCAACCCGTCCAACAGCACCGCGATCCCGATGGCCTTCGCGGCTATCTCGAAATCCTCCGCCGCGCCCGCGCCTCCCGCCGCGGCCAGCATGGCGCCGCGAAAGGAACGCAAAATCGAAAGATAACCCAGGAAAATGTTGCCTGCGGTAAATAGCGTCGGCAACGCGTAAGCCGCGCGGCGGGGTCGCCGATCCGGCGAGTACCGGTCGATCAGCGGGTTGCTAAGCTTCGGCATTCACCAGGTCCCGAACTCCCACCAGTTCCCGAGCTTCCGCCAAGTCCACTCCCGCAGAATCGGGTCGCCGCGCGATCACGCTGGATCCCGCCAACACCCGCACTCCCTGCTGCACCGTGATCTCCCACTCCGGGCCGAACAGCACATCCACCCGCGACCCGAACTTGATCAGGCCCACGCGCTCCCCTTTCGCCACCAGGTCGCCAGGCTGCTTGTTGAATACGATGCGCCGCGCAATCAGGCCGGCGATCTGCTTGAAGACCACGCAGGTGCCCTCGCCCCGCACGCTCACCACGTTCTGTTCGTTTTCCGTGGAGCACTCCTCGCGGCTGGCCACGTGAAACTTTCCCTTGCTGTACCGCACCTCGGCGATCGCGCCCGCGATCGGCGCGCGATTCACGTGCACGTCGAAAATATTCATGAATATGCTGACGCGCGTTTGCGTGGCGGCCTCACGTTTCACCGCCACTACCTTGCCGTCCGCCGGCGATACCGCCACCGGACCGGCCGGGATCGCCCGCTCCGGATCGCGGAAGAAGTAAAGACAAAATGCCGCCAGAATGTACAGCGGCAGTCCGAACCACGGGTGCGCCAGGTAGGACACCAGCAGTCCGCCCGCGGTCAGCCCCAGCGCGTAGTATATGCCGTCGGCGACGATCATTCATCCCCATTCTCCCACAACAATCTGGCGAGTTAGCATGGCTTGGTCTTAGCAACTTCGAGCCAGATGTGGGGCAGCCAATCATGGCTGCGCCGGACCTTTCCAGGGGCGCGCTGGCTAGCTTAAAAGCCGGCTGCAGGGCCGGCTCTGGCTGTCCCTTCAGTTCCGATCCAGAAAATCGAGAATGACGGGGTTCAGCCACTCCGGCCGATCCCGAAATGTGCCGTGACCGACGCCCGGCACGATGCAGAGTTGTGCGCCCGGAATACTGCGAAAAATCGTGGCCGCCTCTTCTAAACTCGTAAAGTCGCGATCTCCAAAAAACAGGAGTACAGGCGCTTTGATCGTCGCCAATTCCGGTTTCGAGATGCCCCAGTCGGGCTTTGACCACATCGCCCTGACCTTCTCAAAGAATACGAGCCAATGCTGAGGCCCGTCAGGAGAGACGCGCGCGTATTCATCCCGAAACGCTTTCGGGAGGCGGTCGGCGGAAAGGGTCTGCATCGCTCTCTGCTGCTCCGCACTGAGAGGGCCGAGTCCGACGCCAGACACGATGACTCGCCGCACCAACTCCGGATGCGTGAAGGCGAGCCGGAGAGCAATCTGGCCGCCATCGCTGAATCCGACCAGATCGGCATTCCGGATTCCCTGTTGAACGAGAAAGGCAAAGGTATCTTCGGCCATGCCTTCATAGGACAATTCGCGTCCCGCGACATCGGCCGTATGCCCATGGCCCATCTGCTCGACGGCAATTACGCGATGATTGTGCGCCAGCGCAGGAATCTGCGCGGCAAACGAGAATTGAATGGTGGTCATGCCGCCATGCAGGAGCACCACGGGCCGGCCCTCGCCATGCACCTCGTAGTACATTTTCAGCCCGTGAACCTCAGCGTATTCGCCCGAGGCAGGCCATGCCAGCAGGAAACCAAACAGGGCAACCAGGCGCATGATGAGAGTGTATCAAAAACGCGCCGGCGAGCAGATCATCGGCGAAGAACAACAGCGCCGGCCGAGGCGGGCAATCCTGCCCCACATGGCTGCCTCGTTTCCGGGGGCGCTCCGGCGGGAGATAGTCGCTTGTGCTGAGACGCTCGGGCTGCTATAAATAAGTATGCACTCACATATAAATTTCGGCTACTCCTGGTATTGGACCTACGGGCACCTGCTGGTGACCGCCATCGTCCTGCCTCTCTTTTGGCTCGGCTTCGCCCGCAAGTGGCCGAAGCTGCCGGTGGCGATCCTCGGCGCCGTAACCCTCTGGTCGGTCGTCGCCTTCCTGGCGGTCCGTTTTGGCGTGAACATGAACGGACGCATGCCGCTGCCCACCGAATCGTTCCTGCCGTCCGGGTCCGGGCGCGTCCTCGACATGGGCGCGGGCACCGGCCGCTCGACCCTCATGGTTCTGGAAGGCCGCCCGCGCACGTTCGTGGTGGCGCTCGACAGTTTCAGCGAGGAATACGTGCACCACTTCGGCAATCGGGAGAACGGAAAGCAGGTGCCCGATCAAGGCCGCCAAAGGCTGCTCGAAAACCTGAAAGCCGCCGGCGTCGAGCAGCGCGCCGCCATCCAAGCCGGCGACATGCGCCAGATGCCCATCGAATCGGCCTCCTTCGATGGCGTCGTCAGCGCCTACGCCATCGACCACCTGAACCGCGACGGAATGCGTAAGGCCCTCGGCGAAGCCTCCCGCGTGTTGAAACCCGGCGGCCAGTTTCTGTTGATGGTCATCGCCAAAGACCTGTGGTTCAACTTGACCTGGGGACCGCTGTTTCCGCATACCCGCCCTCCCGGCCGGGACCGCTGGGCAGGCTTCCTGCGCGATGCCGGATTCGAAGTTCTGGAGACCGGCACACGTCCCGTCACGCTCTACTTCCTGGCCCGCAAGCCATAACCCGCCCGGGAGTGCCACCATGAATGGGAATGGGTAGAAACAAGACGATATCCGACGACGACCTGCTCGACGTCGCCCGCCGCGCATTCGTGGAGGAAGGCTTCGCGGCGTCCACCAGGGAAATCGCCCGCCGCGCCGGCGTGTCGGAGGGTCTGATCTTCCAGCGTTTCCAGACCAAGGAAGACCTGTTCTTCGCGGCCATGATTCCGCCGCCGGCGGACTTGAATCGGCTCCTGCATCATCCCCGGTCCAAGGGACGCGCCTTGATCGAGAAGATCACCTTTTCGATGATCGACTACTTCCGCGACACGCTGCCCGTCCTGCTGCCCTTGATGTCCCATCCCGCTTTTCGTTTCGAAGAGTTCGCCAAGCGCCATCCCGAATCGCCCATGCTCTTGCTGCGCCGGCAATTGGTGGAGTTCCTGGTGCGAGAGCAGCGGGCGGGAAGACTGGGTGCCGTCGACCCCGGCGCGGCGGCGCTGCTGATCTGGTCCACGGCGCACTCCATCCCGTTTTTCGAGCGGCTCGGCGCGCACGGCGGCCAATTCGACCCCAAACTGGTGCGCGCGATGGTCCGCGCGCTGTGGGACGGACTCGCGCCGCGTTGACGGGGACAGGCACCCTGGCCGGGTGGAATTTGGCTTTCGTTTTGAGCTTTTGTTGAAAATAAAGGGCCAAATTGGGTTCGTTTCGTAATCTGGTTTTGGGTTCGTCCGGGTCGGCACTGCCACGCCCGCATCAAGTATTCGGATTTCAGAGACCGAGGGCCCGAGGGGGACCCGCTGAAAGCGTAGCACGGCGGCGATGGGAATCCGGTTGGCGGATTGCTCTTGGGCGTTTGTTTTCAGCGTGGCCGGGGGAGTGCAAGATGCGTGAACATCAATGGCCCGGGCATGAGGACTAATTAACCGCGGAGTCTGGCAAGCGTGTCCAGGATACTGGGCTGCTCCTTGGCCTCTGATAATGGTCTGAGATGCCGCTCCACGTAGGCCCAATCGAGCGCGCCGCGTTGCCGCACCACAACTGTTTCCACATCGAGCAGGTCTCGTGGCCGGAATGCGAAGAGCTTCAGGATGATGAGATCCTCGGCCGAACAGGTCCGCAACCGGCACCCGCGTGCGAAGTCGAACAGGCTGGATCGTTCCGCCATTTCTTCTTCGAACGGCAACCCGCCTAGCGCGATATCGATGGGCGTACCATTCGGCGCAGTGAGCACCAGCACGCGATTCCGGTGCGCAAAAGCTACGGCGTCCGCCACCCGTCCGCGATAACCCGATTCCAGCAGCGGCGCAATAAACTCGTCTTCCCGTCCGAATCCACTCAGCAAGGTCACATCCACATCACGGGTAAAGCGAGGCTCGCCCCAGCGCAGCAAGGCGATGCCCCCGATGATGCAGAACTTCCATTGCCGTGCCGTGAGAAAAGCCTGCAGATCGCGCGCCGCCTCCAATACTGGCGTCATCGGCGCGGGTTCGCCGCCCGCACTTTGGCAAACCATGCCTGCTGCTCGACCAAACCGGAGGTCGCGGGCGGAGGCGGTAGGTCGATGGGGTCATCGCCGGTTCCGAAGATTTGCAGGACTGCCTCTTGCGTGTCGGCGGATTCGATTTCGCGGCGCCGCATCTTGTCGAGTTCCTGGCCAGCGTGCCGCCAAGTGTCCACCCAACGGCGCAGGAGTTCAGGTTCCGAGTTTGCGTGCCGATCCGACATGCTCAACCCCAGCGTACCAGAACGGGCCGGCCCATCGCGGAATGCCAAGATCAGTTTCCGAGTGGCCCATGATCCGACCGGAGCCCGCCGGCAAACGTCCCAGAACCCCACTCCGCGACAGCGTTGATAGGATTCACTTCCGCGAGATGCGCGTTATACGTCAAGTTGACGTGACCGGGTCATCACAGGACCTACGCCGACGTAAGTTTGTCTCGCGTGGCGCAGGCAACGAAGCCAGCATGAGCCTCGCCGCGCCTGTCTTGTGTCCCCTGCTCCCTGCTCGTATACGAATCCGACGTGCGGATGGAGACGCGCCCCGGTAATCCCATTTAGCAGCGTGGACACCGGGCGACGACAAGCGTCAGCAGGGAGGCGACCAGCCCCAGCACCGCCGCGCCGTGATTCAATTAGAACTCGTTGTTGCCGTCGCTGCTACGCCCTGCTCCACCTGGCTCAATAGCTCCCTTGCGCCGA
>CABEEC010001148.1_pt1 | contig 12756 bp, 8 predicted proteins | sample 3423191 | NCBI WGS metagenome assembly CABEEC01 (sample SAMEA5534333, study PRJEB31848) | metagenome | biome: tundra; feature: field; material: soil | place: USA | collected 2013-05 | depth 0.15 m | reverse complement strand
TCGTATGCTGGACTGCCGAGAAGGCGGAGTAATCGGTCTTGCGCTCCATGTCCGACAATAGCATGCGCGTGTCGGCTGGGACGCACAGCATAAGGACAGTGCGTTTGTTTTCAACGGGCTGCGGGGATTCTGAGCCGTGTGACAGTCCACGCCGGCGGCCACCGCGGGGTACGAGAAAGACGGGCTTGCGCGCGTTGGCGGCCCGGGGGGCCGCCGCAGGCTGCGAGCCTGCCCCACTAAAATGTGCATATGCCCTTCCTCACCCCACAGCAGCGCAGCTTCCTCACCGCCGTCTCCCAACTCGTCTACGCGAACCCCTTCCTCCCCGAACGGGTCGAATTCGAGCGCGCAGCGCTGGGCGACGCCTTCGTCGCCGGCGAGCCTGTCTGGAGCCAGCACGTCCACGACCCCGAGCAGCCGCGCGCCAACGTCTGGCGCATCGTCGAGCGCCTCGAAGCGTTGGCCGAGCAGCTTCAGGCCCGTCTCGGCGAGGGCGTCGAAGGCCGCCCGGCGGACCTCGTGCTGTATGAAGACGCGGTCCTGCACCTGCTCTACCAGCGTTACTACCGCCATTTCTTCGCAGCCGCTTTCGGACCCGCTGCGGCCCAAAGCGACCCCGCGCGCTGGCGCTTCTACAACAATTTCCTGGCCGACTGGCGCCGCTTCTTCCACATCGACGCCGTGCGCCTGCCCACCGGTCACGATCCCCGCCACACGTTCGCCTGCTTCCGCCAGATCCAGTGCGCCTTCGAGCAGGTGTTCCGCGACATCATCGGCAGCTCCATGCCGGCCGCCCGCCTGCGCGCCTCCATCTGGCAGTCCATCTTCACCCACGATATCCGCCGCTACCGCCGCACGCTCTACGCGCGCATGGGCGAGTTCGCCACCCTCATCACCGGCCCATCCGGCACCGGCAAGGAGCTGGTGGCGCGCGCCATCGCGCAATCCCGCTACGTCCCCTTCGACGATCAGCGCCTCTCCTTCGCCGACGACTGCGGGTTCTTCCCCATCAATATCTCCGCCCTCTCGCCCACCCTGGTCGAGTCGGAATTGTTCGGCCATCGCCGGGGCGCCTTCACCGGCGCGGTAGCCGACCGCAAAGGGTACCTCGAAACCTGTCCCGAACTGGGCTCCGTTTTCGTCGACGAAATCGGCGATCTGGACCCGGCCATTCAGGTGAAACTGCTGCGCGTCATCGAGACTCGTACCTTCCACCCGGTCGGCGACACCGCCGGGCGCCAGTTCCGCGGCAAGCTGATCACCGCCACCAACCGCGATCTGGCCACGCTGATCGCGAAGGGCCGCTTCCGCGAAGACCTCTATTACCGCCTCTGCTCCGACCAGGTGGTCACGCCCACGCTCGCCGCGCAACTGGCCGATTCTCCCGCCGTTCTGCGCGAACTGGTCTTCTATATGTCCCGCCGCGTGGCTGGAGACGAGGCCGAAACACTGGCGCACGAAGTGCTCGACTGGCTGGGCGCCAACCTGCCGCCGGACTATGCCTGGCCCGGCAACTACCGCGAACTCGAGCAGTGCGTGAAAAACGTGCTGATCCGCCGCAACTACCAACCGTCCCGGCCCCGCGAACGCAATCCCGTGGAGCAGTTCGCGCTGGATGCCCGCGCCGGACGCCTTTCGGCCGATGAACTACTCACCCGCTATGTCACCATCGTCTACAGCCGCACGGGCAGCTACGAAGAAACCGCCCGCCGCCTGAGCCTCGACCGCCGGACCGTGAAGGCAAAAGTCGATCGCGGCCTACTGGCGAAGCTCACTGTGACGTGACGGTCAACTGCGTTGTACCGCAGACGGCGCCGGTGCAGGCGCTGATGACGGTGCCGCCAGCGGCGACCCCGTAGGCGACGCCGGAGTTGCTGTCGTCATCGGTGACGGTGGCCACCGTGGGACTGGAAGAACTCCAGACCACCGAGGCAAGCTGCTGGATGCTGTTGTCGCTGAATGTGCCGGTGGCGATGAGCTGCTGACTGGCGCCCACGGCCAGCGACGCATTGAGCGGCGTGATGGCGATCGAGACGAGGTTCGGCGGAGCGAGCATGGGCGGCTCACAGAGCTCCGCGGCGGCCAGGACGGAGTTGCTTACGTCGCTATAGCCGCCTGCGATCAGTACGGCGCCGTTGGGGAGCAGCGTGGCGGTCTGGAGGTCGCGTGGCGTATTCAGTTCGGTGGCAACGGAGAAAGTGCCGCTGGCGGGGGAGTAGAATTCGGCGGCGGAGGCATTGTACAGGCTGCCGGCAAATAGCACGCTGCCGTTGGTGAGCAGCGTCGCGGTTCCCAACGAGGCCGAGCGCGCCTGACTACCGGTGGCCGAGAAGGTTCCGGCGATGGGATTGTATAGCTCGGCGCTCGACAGCGGACCGGTTGTCGAATAGTTATATCCATCGGCAATCAGCACCAGGCCGGTGTCGAGCAGCGTGGCGGCCGCACTGGAGCGGGCGGTGTTGAGGCTGCCGGTGGTGAGCGTGAACGTCCCGGTAGCGGGGTTGTACAGTTCAGCGCTAGGCAGCACGCCGGCGCTGCCATATCCACCGGCGATCAGCACCTCTCCGGTGGGGAGCATGGTGGCAGTGTGTTCGTAGCGCGCGGTGTTCAGACTGCCGGTGAGAGTAAAGGCCGCCGTGGCGGGGTTGTAGATCTCGGCGCTCGCCAATTCGCCGGCGACGCCCGAGCCGCCCGCAATCAGTACCGAACCATTGTTCAGCAGCGTGGCGGAGTGTGCGTCGCGCGCGGCGTTCAGGTTTCCGGTGAACGTGAAGGTCCCGGTACCCGGGTTGTACAACTCGGCGCTGGCCAACTCGCCGAGGGTGCCGGTTCCTCCGGGCACGGGGCCGATGCCGCCCACCACCAGGACGACGCCGGTGTTGAGAAGCGTGGCGCTGTGGTAGTAGCGCGCCGTGTTCAGGCTGCCGGTCGGGACGAACAACTGCGCGGCCGTCAATGTCGTGGAGCCGGAGACGGCGCCCAACGCGGCGGTGACGGTGGTGCTGCCCACCGTCAAGCCCGCTGCCAGCCCGGAAGCACCGATGGAGGCGATGCCGGTAGGGGACGTGGTCCAGGTTACGGTGGCGGACAGATTCTGGGTGGCGTTGTTGCTGTAGGTGCCGGTGGCCGTGAGTAGCAGGGTGCCACCCACGAACACGGTTGAGTTGGCCGGCGTAACGGCGATGGACAGCAGGGCCGGAGCGAGGCCTATCCCGGTAAGGGTGACGGTCTGGGGTCGCCGGGCAGCGCTATCGGAGAACGCGAGTATGCCCTCTCTGCCGCCGGTAGCCGACGGTGTGAATGTGACGCCAACGGTGCACGAGGCGAGCGCGCCGATGCTCGAGCCGCACGTGTTGCCGGCCACGGCGAAATCGCCGCTGGCGAGGATGCTGTTGAAGTTGACAGCCACGTTTTGGTTATTCGTGAAGGTGACGGTCATGGCAGGGCTGGTCTCGCCGACGGGCAGCCTGCCAAAACTCAAGCTCGTGGGGGAGAGGGTGACTGGCGGGATGCCATTGCCGGTGAGGTTGGCGGTTTGCGGACTGTTGCTGGCGCTGTCGGTAACGGTGAGCTTTCCGCTCAGCGCGCCCAAGGTGGCAGGCGTGAAAGAGATGAGGATGGTACAAGTGGCGCCCCTGGCGAGCTTGGCCGGGCTGAGAGGACACGTGCCGCCGGTTTGGGTGAAATTGCCGGTGACCGCGATGCTGGTGATCGTGAGGGGGGCGGTCAGGATGTTCTTGAGCGCTGCGGTTTTGGGCGCGCTGGTGGTTTCCTGAATCTGGTTGCCGAATGCCAGAGTGGAGGGGGCCAGAGTAACGGAGCTTTGGGCGCGGCTGGGCGTGGCGAGCGCCAGAGCCAAGCCGGGAAGGACGATCCAACTGCGCCGAAACAGACCGTTAATCATTGGTTACCCCGCGGGTCCCGGCTAGCCCTCTTGAGGCAGACGGGAGTGTCTCCTCAGTATAGGAAGCCGAGCGGGTGGCAGGCAAGGGGTAGTGAGGCGCTGGGAGGCGCTGGTGAGGTTCTGGTACCAGGATCGCTCCCTCAAGGGGTCGCGGCCCAGTACCGGGGGCCGTCCAGTGCGGGGAGTGGTTCGGCCCCCAGAATGAACAACTATGCGTTAGCGGTGACCGCCGCCACCGTGGCCGCCGCCACCGCCGTGGAAGCCACCGCCGCCACCACTACTGTGGACGCTGCCGCCGGAATGCACGGAGCCACCGCTGCTATGGGAAGGGCTGGAGTGGGATCCGCCGCCTCCTCCGTATGACGGGCTGGAGCGATAGGTGGGCGTGCTGCGGTTCGCGCCGTAGCTGCGGCCATATGACGGGCTAGAGCGATAGCTGGGCACCGTGCGGCTACCACCGTAGTTGCCGCCGTTCGACGGACTGGCGCGGTATGCGCTGCCCCCACCATAGGCAGGCGTGGAGCGGTTAGATCCCGCCTGGCCGAAACGGCTCCAACCGCCGGCTTGCGCGGCACCAGCCCGCGGCGCCGAACTGTACCGCGAACCCGCAGACGCCGCGTATGAAGATCTGGCACTGGCAGCCGAAACTGCGCCGTAGCGGCTATTGAGGGCGCGATTCGAATAGGCGACGCCCAGCCGATGGCCGGCGTCGTGCGCCCACAATCCGCCACCTCCAAATCCGCGTCCGCCGAAGCCGTAATGATTGAAAAACAACCCGTTCAGAAAGATTGAGCGACCGAACCAGTTACATCCCCAGCCCCAGCCACCCCATCCCAGGCCGCCGAAAAAGCCGCCGATGTAAATGCCAGGGCCGAATCCGTATCCAAATCCATAGCCGATGTCCGCGTAATCCCAGGGGGGATAATAGCCGTAGGCGGGCGGTCCCCAGATGTACTGGGGATTGTAGTAAGGTACGTAGACCTCCTCGGGATTGGCCGGTTGAATGTCAATCGCCGACTGATCTCCCTGCATCTCGGTCGTGACCGTCTGCTGCCCGTTGGACCGCAGTTTGCCAGACGCCTGGGCTTGCGCCCGCATCCGCTGCACGGCATTCATTACGTCCGCCTGTTGAGCGAGGAAGGCGTTGCCCAGATCGGTGGTCCAGCGAATGTCGGAGCTCAACCGGTTAACCACGTCCGGAAAGACCACTAGAGCCTGAATACTGGGGTCCCAATTCTGCTGCCGTGCGGCGTCCACCAGTTGGGGGCCCTGGAGGTTGCCGTTTTGCTGCAGCCACTGGGCCGCCTCGGCGATCTCCAGCGGATAGGTGGCCGCCACCAGGATCTGGCTGAGCAATCGATCCGGATACAGCGCAACGGGCGCGACCATGCTGTCCAACTGTTGCGGGGCAAGGAGTTGCGCGGGAGCCTGCGCAGCGGCTTGCGGACGAGGTCCCGGTTGTTGTGCAACCAAAAGGCCGCCTGCCAGAAGCGAAACCGAAACCAAGCACAGTGCCTGGCGAACAACCCACTCAATTCTGATACTCTTCATGATCCACCTCCCTTGGGGCTTCACATTCCTATTAAAGGCACGCTGCGGGCCAAACCGCAACGTGTTGACCGCTATCTATTTGATGCGGCGCGTGGGCGGCGCGATTGGTTGAAAAGCACCGTCTCCGGTGGATCGCAGCCGAAGGGAGCCAAGTCCGAAAACCTCCATCCTGGCCGCTGGACTTGGGCTATCTTGTTAATCAAGAACAATATGGAGCTGGATCGCCAGACGTGTGCCGAGGCGCGGAAGACGCGCGACCCGCGCTTCGACGGACGCATCTTCATCGGAGTCTTGAGTAGCGGGGTGTACTGCCGTCCCATCTGCCCGGCGCGCACTGCCAAGGAACGGAATGTGCGCTACTTTGCTTCGGCCGCGGCCGCGGCGGAAGCCGGCTTCCGTCCCTGCCTCCGGTGCCGTCCGGAGTGTTCTCCAGGAACACCTGCGTGGATGGGGACGTCCGCAACGGTTTCGAGAGCACTGCGTTTGATCGGCGAGAGTCCGCTGGCAGATGGCGGCGTGGATGCCTTGGCGAGCCGCCTCGGGATTGGGTCCCGCCATCTGCGCCGCCTGTTCCAACAACACCTGGGTGCGCCGCCCATCAAAGTAGCGCAGACACGCCGGCTGCATTTCGCCAAAAAGCTGATCGACGAAACGACTTTGAGTATGGAGCAAGTCGCACGCGCCGCCGGCTTCGGAAGTGTCCGTCACTTCAATGCGACGATTTGCGAGACGTACAAGCGGACCCCGACACACATTCGCAAACTCGCGCACCAATCGACAATAGAGCCGGACAACGAGTACTTGTTTCGCCTCCGCTTTAGATGCCCTTTCGAGTGGAACCGGATGTTGGCGTTTCTGTCTCTCCGGGCTACTCCGGGTGTTGAGGTTGTAGAGGGAGGTTGTTACCGGCGGACCATTTCCCTGAATGCACTCAGTGGCTGTATCGAAGCTTTCCTTGAAAAAGGTGAGAGCGCGATTGCCGTTCGTATCTGCTTCCCGGATCCCCGTTGGTTGTTCCTTATCGTCGAGCGCATCCGGTATATGTTTGACCTCAACGCCGATCCATTCGAAATCGCGGGTCAACTGGGCACCGATCCTTTGTTGGCGAAGCCAGTGGCACTCACTCCGGGTCTGCGCGTGCCGGGTTGCTGGGATGGCTTTGAACTTGCGGTTCGCGCCGTTCTGGGACAGCAGGTCACAGTCAAAGGCGCGTCAACGCTGGCCGGACGGCTGGTCGAGGAATTCGGTATAGCCGTGACTCCGCGCCGCGGTCTCACACATCTCTTTCCGCTCCCCAACGTTCTAGCCGGCGCAGACCTCGCCAGGGTCGGTTTGCCGGCCGCGCGGGCGGAAACGATTCGCGGGCTGGCATCGGCGGTGCGCGACGGCCGCATCTCATTCGCGGGAGTGGTGGATGTGCCCGATTTTCTTGTCCGGTTTCGGCAATTGCCGGGAATCGGCGATTGGACCGCGCAATACGTCGCGATGCGGGCGTTCGGCGATCCGGATGCGTTTCCTTCCGGCGACCTCGGTTTGTTGCGTGCCGCCGCGATGCTCCGTCCGCGGGAGCTTGAAGAACGATCGCATGCCTGGCGTCCATGGCGGGCGTATGCCGCTATGCATCTTTGGCAAAGTTTCGCGCCGGCAGATCCGCATGTGGGGCGGGTCCCCTGACCCGTAGAGGCTGGCCTCCACTCCCAGCCGCCTGCGAAGGATGGCGACCAGCACGTAAACCGATTCGGCGATCCGGACTTGCGTCTTCACCGCGTTCTCGCTGGTGCCGTTAGAAAGCCTTGATTCGCAGGTGGTGCTTGATCGCTACAATGGCGGTTCATGCGACGCCAGTCGGCTGTGCGCGACACGCTCGAATACTGGATGGCGCTGGCGGTGGTCGAATCGCTGGCATCGACGCCGCTGCCGATGGCGAACTGGCTGGCGCGCAGATACGCGGGGCTGCTGGACATGGCCCTGCCGCGCCTGCGCCGTGTGGCCTTGCACAACCTGGCGATGGCCCTGCCGGAGCTCGACCGCCGCGCGCACCAGCGCATCGCCGACGGTGTGTTCCGGTCGATCGCCCGCCTGCTGGCCACCTTCGCGCGATTTCCGCGCATCCATCGCGGCAACATCGGCGATTGGATCCGCTACGAAGGCTTCGAGCATTTCGAAGCGGCCCGCAAACGCGGCCGCGGCGTGCTATTTGCGACCGCGCACCTGGGCAATTGGGAGCTGAGCGCCTTCGCGCATGCCTGGATGGCCGCGCCCATGAACGTCGTGATCCGCCCCCTCGACAATCCCAAAATCGACGCGCTCGTGGAGCGGCGGCGCATGCTGTCCGGCAACCGGCTGATCGGCAAGAAAGAATATGCGCGCGGCATCCTGAAAGCGCTACACGAGAACGAGGCCGTCGGCATACTGGTGGACCAAAATGCTTCGCTTGAAGAAGGCACGTTCGTGGACTTCTTTGGCGTGCCCGCCTGCGCCGGAACCGGCTTCGCCAAACTGGCGGCGCACAGCGGCGCGGCCGTGATTCCCGGCTTCGCCCTATGGATCGAGAGCGAGCGCAAGTACGTGCTGCGCTTCTATCCGCCCATCGAAATCACGGGCGACGCGGAGGCCGACACGCGCACACTGCACCGCCAACTGGAAACCGCGATCCGCGAGTACCCCGATCAGTGGCTCTGGATTCATCGCCGCTGGAAGACGCGCCCGCCGGGGGAAACCATCTTGAGCCGCTGATGAACGCAGATAAACCGGATAAAATTGTCCCTACCGGCGTGTCGAGACGAGTCGTCTCGACACGGCACGCACGAGTGCGTGCGCCACGTCATTACTCCCGCAGCAACTTCCGATCCACCATCCAATCCCGCAGCCGGTCCGGCCAAGTTGCCACCGGCAGGTGCGAAGGCCGCATGCCCACGCCGTGCGGCCCGCTGGCGTAGATATGCATCTCCGTGGGCACTCCCTGTTTTTCCAGATCCAGATAGAGGTTGACGGTGGTCACCACGTGCGACCGGTCCTCATCGGTGCACATCAGAAACGTCGGAGGCGCGTCTTTCGGCACCGTGATCGTTCCGGGCTGGAATCCCGGATAGATGGCCGCGGCAAAATCGGGACGTGAGCTGGCGCGCTCCACCGGATCGCCGGCGCCCGCGTTGCCCGCATCGAAGCGCGTCTCGATCAGGGCAGTCACTTCCCCGCCCGCCGAAAAGCCCATGAAGCCGATGCGCGCCGGATCCACGCCCCACTCCGCGGCGCGGCTTCGCACCGTGCGCACGGCCCGCGCCGCGTCCGCCAGCGCATCGCGCTCCACCGTATAGTGCGAGCCCGCCGCGCGCGCCAGCCGGTACTTCAGCACGAAGGCCGCGATGCCGTTCCGATTCAGCCACTCGGCGATTTCCCAGCCCTCCTTGTCGATCACAAGCTGCGAATGGCCGCCGCCCGGCGCGACCACCACCGCCATCCCATTGGCTTTCTCCTTCGCCGCCAGGAAAACGTAGATCGATGGATAGTGCACCACGGTGAATCGCTTGGGCAGCTTGGAATTGGCCGCCGATTCGAACACTTCGGCGGCTGTTTCCCCTTCCGATCCCGGCGCGCCATTCGGCCAAAGCCGTATTTCCGCGCCGCGCTCGATGGCGAGCGCATATCCGCTAACCAGAACCACACTGAGGATGAGTTTCGCGATCATAGCTTAGAACCCCTGACCTTCTCTTGTGACAGGCATTCCGGAGTAGTGTACGTGGACCAAACGCCACCGGCCTTGCTCTTTACGATAGATCTGCGTTTCGCGGCCCTTGGTCGCCAGCGGAGAGCCGTCTTTTCTGAGCTTCGCGGCAAAATCCCAATAGAATTCAGCCCATGCAGTGTCTCCGTACGCGTGGATCGACACATCTTTAATGCTGAGCTTTCGTTCGGTGAAAGTGTCTCCCATGAGGTGGCGAAAGACATGGTCCGCCACTTGATCGAGACCGTGCTCATGCCCTAACGGGTGAATGAACGACACGTCCGGCGAATGCGACCATATCTGTCTAACAAGCTCCACGTCGGCGGTGTCAACGGCCTTCGCGTACTCCGCGATCAGGTGACGGATATCGTCAACGTCCGCTTGCGCGCCACTAGTCTGGCCTGCAACGTCGAACGAAGCTACTGCCGCCAGGACAAGACAGCGCAACAGAACCGGGTTGCCGGCCTGCCGCCGGCCTACTGCTGACATGAGTTTCGCAATCATAACTGGGGGCAGTGTATCACAAGCCTGTGCGCATGCCGTTAAGCACATCGGATTATGATGAGAGGTACCGTGCGAATCTCGTTCGTTTTTCCGGCCGCATGCCTCGCGGCCCTCGCGGCGGCCCCGTGCTACGGACAGCCCGCCTCTGGCATTCCCCACCTTGAGAAACACGGCGCTGCGACCCAGTTGATCGTGGGCGGGCAGCCCTTCCTCGCCCTCGCCGGCGAACTGGGCAACAACACCGCCACCAGCCTGGAGAACATGCAGCCGCTGTGGCCCAAGCTGGCCGCCGGGAACTTGAACTGCGTCCTCGCCGCGATCTCCTGGGCGCAGATGGAGCCCTCCGAAGGCCGCTACGAGTTCGCCCTGGTGGACGGATTAATCGAGGAAGCGCGCCGCCACGATATCAAGCTGGTGTTCCTCTGGTTCGGTAGTTGGAAGAATGGCCTCTCCAGCTACGCTCCCTATTGGGTCAAGCAGGACTTTCGGCGATTCCCGCGCATCCGCCTCGGAACCGGCAAAAGCATCGAGATCCTCAGCACCTTCGGCGACGCCACGCGCGATGCCGACGCGCGCGCCTTTCGCGCCCTCATGCGCCACATCAAGGCGGTCGACGGCGCCCGGCACACCGTCGTCATGATGCAGGTGGAGAACGAAGTAGGCGTGCTGCGCGACTCGCGCGACCGCTCTCCCATTGCCAACCAGGCGTTCGCCGGGCACGTGCCGCGTGAACTCATGGCCTATTTCGAAGAGCACCGCGACACCCTGGCTCCCGAACTACGCGAAGTCTGGGCCGCCAACGGATCGCGGACCTCGGGCACGTGGGAGCAGGTCTTCGGACCGGGCAAGCCCGCCAGCGTCGCCATGCCGATTCAAACCACCGCGCCGCCCATGACTCCGGAAGAACACGAGTCGGCGTGGCGCAGTCTGCATTGGCCGTCGGACGAGATCTTCATGGCGTGGAACTACGCGCGCTACGTCGGCAAGGTCGTGGCCGAGGGCAAGCAGGAGTACGGCATCCCCATGTTCGTCAACGCCTGGCTGCAGCAGCCGAACCACGCCTGGCCGGGCACGTATCCGAGCGGCGGGCCGCTGCCCCAGGTGCACGATATCTGGCGGGCGGGCGCGCCCGCTGTCGACATGCTCGCCCCCGACCTCTACCTCCAATACTTCGACGAAGTTTGCGAACGCTTCACCCACAATGCGAATCCGCTGTTCATCCCGGAGACGAGTGCCAACGCGTCGAATGTGCTGATGGCCTTCGGCAAGTACCATGCCATCGGCTTCTCACCCTTCTTCATCGAACGCATGGTGGGGCCGGACACCGACCTCGCCGCCGCGTATCGCGTCGTGTCCAACCTGGCGCCCGCGATTGCAGCGCACCAGGGCACCCCGGAAATCGCAGCCGTCCGCACCCGGCAGGGCGACCCGCCCGCAAAACTCGCACTCGGTGGCTACACGCTCGAGCTCACCTTCACCGGCCGCGGCCGCTCGCCCATAGCACCCCAACCGGCCACCGGCCAGCCGCCTCCCGCGGCGGCCGCGCAGGCCGGTCAGCAGGAGCCCGTTCAGGGATCTGCCATCTTCGTGGCCGCCGGCCCCCACGAGTTCTTCATGGGCGCGGTCGGAGGCGGCGTGCGCATTGCGTTTACTCCCACCACGCCGGGCCCCTCGACGGTCGGGCTGGGCGATGTGCAGGAAGGCCGCTTCGTCGATGGCAAATGGACCGCCGTCCGCCAGTTGGCCGGCGACGACACCGGCCAAGGCGAGATCCTGACGCTGCGGCCCAATACCACCCTTCGCGTGACAGTGTACCGCTACGAATAGGTGGGCTGACAAGCGATTTGGCACCGCACAATACAATTTGCATGGCTCTAACTCTGGTGCTATACTCCGGCCAAGTCAACTTGCAGGTGCGCGCGTTTTTGAGCCGCAGGAAGGATCTGACAATGACAATGACGACTGTGTTCTACCATGCGTGGCGCTCCGTTGCTCTCGCCGCGATCCTGCTGATTCCTCTATCGGCGTACCCGCAGACCACACTGACGGGAGCCATGTGGATGGCGACAAATTCTAGCGGCGCCACGAGCGTTGCGCAGGCCTACGCGGACGGCGCCACGAATACGCTTGGAGGCGATCAGTGGTGGGACTTGTGGCTGGCACTGAATCCGGACGCCACCTCGCCAGTCAATGGCCCATCCGACGCGCAAGCGAGCATTTCCATCCCATTGCAGGCGGGCAACAGTTATAAGTACTACATCTTCGGCCAGGGTCCCTGCTGTAGCTTGAGCTTCAGCGGCTTGAATCTGTTTTTCGACGGCAACAGTTCTACCCCCGGCATCTCTGTATTCGGCGTTCTCGGCAGCTCTAGCTTTCTGCCAGACAGCAGCAGCACATTGTCGCTGCAAGGTAACCCGGTACCGGGTTCGGGCAGAAGCTTCTACGGTTCGGCGGGCGTCATCGTGGTCCTAACCGGCTACGATTGGAACAACTCTGCGACGCCACCCGGGGACGTGTGCCAACCCTTTGCCTTCACTCCTGGCAGCGGCGGGCCGAGCCCCTTCGGATCGTTCACCTTGCAGGTTTGGCCGGCGGCGGCTCTGAACCTCAGCCAGGCCAGCGGCTCGCCGGGAACCAAAGTCACCATAACAGGGAGTGGCTTTGCGCCTGCCGAGATGGTCGAAATCTACGCAGGTCACATTGGCGCTCTCCCGCTCTTTACCACCGCCACCACGGATGCCAGCGGTTCCTTCGCGGTCACACCGCGCGAACCGCAGCACCCTTACGGTCCCATGGACGTTTACGCTGTGGGGACGAGCAGCCGCCATCTCGGAGCCGCGACGTTGTTCGTTACGCCAGCCTTGGGCATGAACCCCGCGACCGGAGTGCCAGGCGGTACCACAACGGCGTACGGCTTTGGCTTCGGCGCGGGGGAGGTAGTCGATATCTATTGGAACAACCCCCGGCAGTTACTTGGTACGGCGACCGGGAACGGTCACGGGAGCAGTGCCTTAACGATCGCGATCCCGGCAAACGCGTCGCCTGGGATCAACGGAGTGATCGGGATTGGACA
>CABEEC010001135.1_pt1 | contig 12871 bp, 7 predicted proteins | sample 3423191 | NCBI WGS metagenome assembly CABEEC01 (sample SAMEA5534333, study PRJEB31848) | metagenome | biome: tundra; feature: field; material: soil | place: USA | collected 2013-05 | depth 0.15 m | reverse complement strand
TACCCATAAAGCAATTGTCCTGCCAAATCCTAAATGGGTTCAGTTCAATGCGTTCTATCGGCAGTGCCCGCAGGCGAGACTCGCGGGGGCTTCAACGAGCGGGCACTGCCGATAGAACGCTCTGCAACAACAGGCTCTATTTCCGGCAGCAGTTCTTCGAATCTGCCGTGGCTTGTAGCCTTTCTCCCGCAACCACAACGAGGCTCAGCTTGGCGGGCTGCCCGCCGTTTGCTGTCCTCTGGCGTTCGCGTTCGCCGGCAACTGATACTCAGGCGAGTTGGAAGATGCGCGAGTTTTCTGGCCGGGTTCGACGGCGCTGTCAACCTCCGAGTCGCGCGGCTCGGCTGCCAACAGGCCCTGCTTTGACGCCAAACTGAACCCGCCTTCCAAAGACTACGGCAGTCTATAGGGAATAGAATGGTTAATCTCGGATGGAGAGAGCCTTTGCAGGAAACTGCCGGTTGATCGGTGCTGCCTGCGCGCTCGCGTTCGCGTCCGCGCAGAGCAAAAAAGACTAGGGTACAGCATGAATGTATTCGAACTTCGCGAACGGTTGATCAGTGATTATTCCTCCTATATCCGAAGCTTCATCAGAATTCGAGACGAGCGCGTCGATGCCCTTGTCACGTCCTGTCTTGATCAAGGCCGCCTGTGGCCAGATCCGCTGATCCAGCTAAACCCGTCTTTTCAGTACGCCGGCACAATCGATGATTTGGTAGCCGAGGGAGTCCTACATTCCGAGTGCACCAGGATTTTTCGAGCGGGCAAGGACAAGGGCGAAGGCAAGCCTCTGCGGCTATATCAGCACCAGGCCGATGCGATTCGCAGGGCGTGGGCTGGCCGGAATTACGTCCTCACAACCGGCACCGGCTCGGGCAAGAGCCTGGCGTACATCGTCCCCATCGTTGATCATGTATTACGCTACGGAAGCGGACGCGGGATACAGGCAATCGTCGTTTACCCGATGAACGCTCTGGCGAACAGCCAGTTTGGGGAACTGCAGAAGTTCCTTCAGCTTGGGTACCCCGATGGCAAAGGACCGGTCACGTTCGCTCGATACACGGGCCAGGAGCGTGATGAAGAACGCAGCGCCATTGTAGCCAAGCCGCCGGACATCCTGCTGACGAACTACGTGATGTTGGAGCTCATTCTGACCAGGGTTTACGAAAAGCAACTGGTCAAAGCGGCGCAGGGCTTGCGGTTCTTGGTGTTGGACGAACTACACACTTACCGTGGCCGCCAGGGGGCAGACGTCGCATTGCTCGTTCGGCGCTCGCGGGAGTTCTTCGGTGCGAAACAGCTTCAGGTCGTTGGTACGTCGGCTACCCTTGCTGGACCTGGAACATACGATCAGCAGCAAACCGAGGTGGCTGAGGTTGCCAGCATTTTATTCGGAGCCGAGGTGACCCCATCCGACGTGATCGGAGAAACACTCCAGCGCGCCACGCCGGAAGAAAGCGGTGACGACCCTCAATTCCTCGCGGCCCTCAAAACCAGAGTGGAAGATCCTGACGCCACTTCGCCAACAAGCTACTCTGCTTTCGTCGCGGACCCCCTGTCTTCGTGGATCGAAGGAACTTTCGGAGTCTTTCGTGACAGCGTATCCCAACGAATCCGCCGGCGAAGGCCACGATGCCTCACCGGTACGGACGGCGCCGCCTTGGAACTGAGCCGCACGACGGGCACATCGGAGCCTCGCGCAAAAAAGGCCATCGAGGAAGCATTGCTAGCCGGCTACACCTGCGAACGCAATCCGGCAACCGGATTTCCGGCCTTCGCGTTTCGGCTTCACCAATTTATCAGCCGCGGCGACACCATCTATGCCTCCCTGGAATCTGAGGATCAGCGATACCTGACGCTGAATCGACAGCAGTTCGTGCCAGGTGATCGGAAGAAAGTCCTCTTACCTCTGGTTTTTTGCCGCGAGTGCGGGCAAGAGTACTACTGTGTCCGGCGGATGGAGGATTCGGATTCCGGCTCGGTCACCTATGTTCCGCGCGAACTCTCGGACCGGAGCAACGATGGCGATTCGAGGGCTGGCTTTCTCTACTACAGTTCCGAGAATCCGTGGCCATCGGGCACGGATCAAGAGCTGTCAAAACTGCCAGAGGACTGGATCGAGGACACGAATCAAGGTCCGCGCGTCAAGTCTGGGAGGAAGAAGAACCTGCCTCGTCCCATCATGGCAGGCACCGATGGCAAAGAAAACTTGGGCGGCCACCCCGGCCATTTCGTGGAGAGTCCATTCCGGTTCTGCCTTCATTGCCGGGTAGCCTATGACTTCCGGACGACCTCCGATTTCGGGAAGCTGACGTCCCTCGGAACCGAGGGACGGAGCACCGCGACCACTATTCTCAGCCTTGCGACCATTCGTCATCTCCGGAAGGAACCGACGCTCGACCCCCGTGCGCGCAAGTTGCTCAGCTTTACCGACAACCGCCAGGACGCCTCTTTGCAGGCTGGCCACTTCAACGATTTTGTTGAAATCGGTCTTCTCCGCTCGGCTTTGCTAAAAGCGTGCTCAGCGAATTCCGCCGGCCTCAGCCATGAGGTCTTTACGCAGAAAGTCTTTGAAACACTCGCTCTCCCGTTCGCCATCTACTCGAAGGACCCAGATCTGAAGTTTCAGGCCAAGCTTCAGACCGAAAGGGCCTTCCGCGACGTGATCGGCTACCGGCTCTATCACGACCTTCGCCGCGGCTGGCGCGTGACCTCTCCGAACCTGGAACAGTGCGGCCTTTTGGAAATCAACTATCTGTCGCTGGATGAGCTTTCGAACGACAGTTCATCCTGGCAAAGCCTCCACCCGGCACTTGCGGGCGCCACGGCCGAGACCCGGCTCGCCGTTGCGAAGACGCTTCTCGATTTCATGCGCCGGGAGCTGGCTGTGCAGGTGGACTATCTCGACGCGACCAAACAGGAGACCATTCAGCAGCAGAGCAGTCAACGGCTCATTACGCCATGGGCTTTGGACGAAAACGAAGTCCTGGAGCATGCCGCGACCCTTTACCCGCGATCCACTCGTCAGGGCGATTTCGGCGGTGATGTGTTTGTGACCGCTCGAAGTGGCTTCGGCCTCTACCTCCGGCGCACCGGTACCTTCCCACAGTATCACGACCGGCTCACAACGACGGAAGTGAACGAGATTATTCGTCAGCTCCTCGACACTCTTCGCCTGGCGGGCCTGGTGGAGATCGTGGATGAAGCGAAGAACCCTGACGAGGTTCACGGTTACCGCCTTCCTGCATCGGCCATTCTTTGGATGGAGGGGGCAGGCACAAAGCCCTTCCGCGACCCGATTCGCGTTCCCGGCGAATCGGAAGTCGGCGGACGGACGAATCCTTTCTTTGTGAACTTCTACCGGTCGTTGGCGTCCGAACTGGCGGGCTTTGAGGCTAGAGAGCACACCGCGCAGGTTCCGTACGAGGATCGTCTTGTCCGCGAAGACCGGTTCCGGAAAGCGGAACTGCCTGTTCTCTATTGCTCCCCGACTATCGAGCTTGGCGTGGACATTGCCGAGTTGAACGTAGTCAACATGCGGAACGTTCCACCTACCCCTGCCAACTACGCCCAACGCAGCGGCAGAGCGGGTCGCAGCGGTCAGCCGGCGCTGGTCTTCTCGTACTGCACGACAGGCAGCCCACACGACCAGTATTTCTTCAAGCGACCGGATCGTATGGTTTGCGGGGAGGTCACCCCACCGCGACTCGACCTTGCCAACGAAGATCTGGTGCGCGCGCATCTCCATGCCATCTGGCTCGCGGAAGCGAATCTGAGCCTGGGCAGTTCGCTTCGCGATCTTCTTGATGTTGCGGGGAATGACCCGACTCTGGCCACGCTTGCTTCGGTCCTCGATACGCTGCGCCGTCCCCAGCCACGCCTCGCAGCACATGTTCGAGCCAAACGCATTCTCGCCACTTTCGAGAACGATCTCAAAGACGCCGACTGGTATACGCCGCAGTGGGCGGAAGAAGTGTTCAAGCAAATCGAGCTCAACTTTGAGGCGGCGTGCGAGCGTTGGCGCAATCTCTGTAAGGCCGCGCTGGCCCAACAGAAGATTCAGAACGCCATCATTATGGATATGTCTCGCACGGCGGACGAACGCCGTCAGGCCGAACGGCTTCGGCGCGAAGCCGAATCGCAATACAAACTACTAACCGAGACCAAGAACGTCGTCCAATCCGATTTCTACAGCTATCGCTACTTCGCCAGTGAAGGTTTCCTGCCCGGATACAACTTCCCACGCCTGCCGCTCTCGGCGTACATCCCAGGCCGGCGCACTCAGCAGAGAGACGAATTCCTGTCGCGGCCCCGATTCCTTGCCATCACTGAATTCGGCCCGCGCGCCGTGGTCTACCACGAAGGGTCCCGCTACCTCATCAACAAAGCGATTCTGCCGCTCGGCCAGGAAGGGCCGGTCTTCGGCCAACTTAAGCGGTGCACAGCGTGCGGCTACCTGCACCCGATCACGAGTCCACCCGGACCGGATCTTTGCGAGAACTGCCAAACCAGTCTCGATACGCTGCTCACTCCTATGATGCGCTTGCAAAACGTCTCGACTCGGCGCAAGGACAAGATCAATTCAGACGAGGAAGAGCGCCTGCGTTTGGGCTATGAAACCCAGAGCGGCTTTCGTTATGCAGTTTACCGGGGTGTACTGACGATAAGGTTGCGCTTGCTTCGGGGCCCACGTATAGCCGGAATTGTCGCGCTTACCGGTGACTCCGAGAGGCCGTCCGCAAGAGGTGTGAACAAGTTGATGGGCCCAATTACCGCGAGTTTTTTCGGCAGGCCTTGGCGCTGGTGTTTCTTGGAATCCGATCCACTGGGCTGCAAGCCAGAAAATCAACCCACTCACTTTCGCTCGTTGGGTACCTGGATTCCGTCGGCAGATCTTCGGTAAGCTATTGAAAGGAATTGGTCGGGGCGAGTGGATTCGAACCACCGACCTCCTGGTCCCGAACCAGGCGCTCTAGCCAGGCTGAGCCACGCCCCGAATCTACCAGTGTAACCGGTTGCGCCCTCCTGGACAAGTGGCGCGCCCCCTCTGTAACATCAAGCAAGTGAGCGAGAACCAGAAACTGCGCGAACTGCCAGCCGTACACGAGGTCGCCGAGCGCATCTCCGCGCCGGGGATTCCGCGGCAGCTTGTCGTGGCGGAGATCCGCCGGGCGCTCGATAACGCGCGCCGCGAGATCCGCTCGGGCGCCGCCAACGGCCTTACCAGGATTGCCATCGAAGCGCGGGTCGAGCGCACGCTCCGGGCGCTGGCCGTGCCCTCGCTGCGGCGGGTCATCAACGCCACTGGTGTCGTCCTGCACACCAATCTCGGCCGCGCGCCGCTGGGCCCGCAAGCCATCCATCCCGGATACTCCAACCTCGAATACGACATCGCCACCGGACTGCGCGGCAAGCGCGACGTGCACACCGGCGCACTTATTGAGCGGCTGCTGGGCGCGCCTGGCATCGCGGTCAACAACAATGCGGCCGCCATCTACCTGGCACTGAATGAGCTGGCGGCCGGACACGAAGCGATCGTCTCGCGCGGCGAACTGATCGAAATCGGCGACGGCTTCCGCATCCCCGACATCATGCAGCGCTCGGGCGCCGTGCTGCGCGAAGTGGGCACTACCAATCGCACGCGCATCGCCGATTATCGCGAGGCCATCACCGACCGCACGCGCCTCTTGCTGCGCGTCCATCCGAGCAATTTCCGCATCGAAGGCTTCACCGCCCGCCCGGCGCTCGAAGAGCTGGTCGCACTGGGCCGCGAGCGCGGCATTCCGGTGTATGAAGATCTGGGCAGCGGCTGCATTGTGGACCTGCGCCCGTTCGGCGTCGATGAGCCGCTGGTTTCGGACAGCTTGCAGGCCGGCGCCGATCTGGTTTCGTTCAGCGGCGATAAGCTGCTCGGCGGTCCGCAGGCCGGCATCCTGGCCGGGAAGCCGGAAATCGTCGCGCGCCTGCGCCGCAACCCCATGTTCCGCGCGCTGCGTCTGGATAAGACGATCTACCAGGCGCTGGAGACCACTCTTCGCCACCTGCTGCTGGAGCAATGGGACCAAGTGCCGGCATTGCGCATGATCCGCCAGAGCGCCGCCGAAATTCGCGAGCGCGCCGAGCGGCTTCTGACTTCGCTTCTAGCCGCGCTGCCGGGTCTAAAGGCGGAACTCACGCCCGGCGAATCCGTGATCGGCGGCGGAGCCACGCCCGAGCAATCCATTCCCACTTGGCTGATCGCGATCGAGTGCGCCGATGAATGCGCCGCGCAACGGCGGCTGCGCGCCAACGACCCGCCGGTGATCGCACGCGTCGAAGAAAAGCGGCTGTTGCTGGATCTGCGGACGGTCCTGCCGGAAGAAGAAGCGGAACTGGCGGCGGCCCTTCAGGCCCTTTCCTGATACGTGCCTTCCGCTGTGCTGACGCGAATCTTCTCGCCCTCGGTGATGAAGGGAGGCACCTGCACCACCAGGCCGGTTTCGAGCTTGGCGGGCTTGGTCACGTTGGATACCGACGCGCCCTTCATTCCCGGCTCGGTTTCGACCACGGTCAGATCCACTGTGGCCGGCAATTCCACGCTGATGGGATTGCCTTCGTAAAACTCCACGGCCACTTTCAACTGCGGAACCAAGTATCCGACGGCATCGCCCAAAAGATCCTTGGTCAGATGCATCTGCTCATAGTTTTCGGTGTTCATGAAATAGAAGTACTCGCCATCGTCGTACAGGTACTCCATTTCGTGTTCTTCCAGCGCCGCGCGCTCGACCTTATCTTCCGATGAGAACCGGTGCTCGATCATCGTGCCGCTGCGCAGGTTGCGCATCTTGGCCTGCACGAAGCCCCGCAGGTTGCCGGGCGTCCGATGGTTCACGCTGAACACGGAGAACAAGTCGTTGTTGAACTTGACCACCATGCCCGGGCGCATTTGTGTTGACGAAATCATGAACTACCTCTCGATCCTGTGAATATTGGCGCTACAGGCGTAAATGCCAGTATAGCAAAGCTCTCAGCTCTCAGCTTTTAGCTTTCAGCTCTCGGTGTACTCGATGCCGTTCTCCTCGCACCATTCGATGGCGATCTGGCGGAGCGCTTCTTCCCGATAGGCGTACCAATCCTTTTCGCGGCGATAGCGCCGCAGCGTATCCTTGAAATAACGAAACGCGCCGGCGCCGCGGATGGCGTTTTGCAATTCGTCGCTCAACCGCTCCGGCTCGACGGACTCGGCGAACTCGCGCATGATGTTCCACTCGTGGATATCGTATTTTGTGGGCAGCTTGCGGATACCCCCTGAATGTGTGAATCAGGCTTCCGTCCAGGTCGATGTGTCCACTAAACTCGTCTCAGGTCTCGGATATAGACGAAGCTCCAAACAACAACGTTTGGGTTGCCATGCCTGGCGTATTTTCCACGATTTAGATGGACAAATCGAGTCCCGCAGTCCCGCTCAGAATCCGCGTTCATCGGTGTTCATCGGCGGCCTATATGGACGGCCTGCCATTACCAACGCCTCTCAGAGCCGTTATTATTGGCCGGTAAAAGTACTAGCCATTACAAACAGCTCAGAACGGCAGGATCTCCTCGCGCACCGGATCGAAATCGATCCGCCGCTTCTGCATGTACGAGATATTGCCCAGGTGCGAAGCCTGCGCCGAGCGATGCCCGATCAGCACGTCGCCATTGGGCCGTTTGCGGGAGCGCACGCACTCCAGGAAGTTGCCCACATGGTCTTGGTCGAGATTACTGAACGCTTTCACGGTGACCGTTTGCGCGCCCCGGCCTACCGGGATGAACTGGAATTGCCCGCGATCGATCCACAAGCGCCCTTCGCTGCCACACATCTCCACGGCCGCGCCGGCGATCCCCGGCACCAGCGTCGCTTCGAATGTGGCGGTGAACTCGGCCGGATACTCCAGCAGCACGTTGATGGTGTCCGGCGCCGTGCGGCCATCCTTATACTTGTAAACGCCGCCCGCGGCGGAAGCGGAAGACGGCACCTCCTGCCCCATGAACATGTGCACCACGTCGATCCAGTGTGTGAACAGGTCCGTCACCTGGCCGCCGCCGAAATCCAGGTAGGCGCGCCAGTTGAAATACTGCTGCGGATCGTAATCGCGCCACTTCACCGGTCCCAGGAAATGCGCCCAATCGAGATTGGCTGGCTGCGTCCGCAACCATTCCGGCGCCAGCCGCAGGTGATAGCCGTTGCCGTGCCACCACGTGCGCGCCAGCGTGATCTTGCCCAGCTTGCCCGTGTCGAAATACTCGCGCTTGGCTTGCAGATAGTGTTTCCCGGAGCGCTGCTGCATGCCCACCTGGCAAATGCGCTCGTTGACCCGCGCCGCCTTGACGATCAGCGGACCTTCTTCAATCGTGCGCGTGAGGGGTTTTTCGACGTAGACGTCTTTGCCGGCGTTCAGCGCGTCGATGGTGATCTGCGCGTGCCAGTGGTCGGGCGTGGCGATCAGCACTACGTCCACGTCCTTCATTTCCAGCAGCGCGCGATGGTCTTTGAAGTCCTTCGCGTGGGGCGCTTCCTGGCGCACCGCGTCGATCTGCGCGCCATAGATGTCGCAGACCGCCACCACATCGGCTTTGGCTTTCTGGAAATTCCCCATGTCGTAGCGGCCGCGATCGCCGCAGCCGATCACGCCCAGTTGGATGCGATCGTTGGCTCCCATCACGCGGGAGTAGGAAAGCGCCGTAACGGCGGAAGCGCCGCGCAGAAAATTGCGGCGGTCGAGGGCTATTTCGGACATAAGATTCATTATACGGCTGCGCGCCGGGCGGCTGCGATCCGGTAGAGTTCAGATCCGGGCTCGCGCCGCTGAATCGCCTCGCAGTAGGACTTGGCCGCCTCCGCGGTGGACACGTCGCTCACCAGGGCGAAGCCGCGCGGCCGCAAGTAATCCGCGAGCCCGGTGGGATCGAAGCCGAAAATGAACGGTTCGCCGCTCGACCGCACCGACGATTTCCACCGGCGCGCTTCGCGGAACGCGACCGAACCGTCCAGCGCTCCCTTGTGCACATAGCTGAAAATCAATTGGCTCCCCTGCGCCAGGATGCGCGCCAGCGTGCGGAAGTTCTGGTCCACGGCGGCGGGCGTCAAGTAGCTCACTACACCTTCCCAAACGGCCACCGCCGCGACATGCGTGTCGAAGCCCGCGTGCAGCAACGTGGTTTCCAGGTCGTCCTGCTCGAAATCCACCGGCACGAAATGAACGTTGCCGGGCAGCCGCCCGAGCCGCGCCTGCAATCGCTGGCGCTTGGCCTTCTGCGTGGAGGGATGATCGACCTCGAACAGCGGCACGTCCCGGAGCTCGTCCAGGCGATAGGGACGGCTGTCGAAACCTGCGCCGAGCAACAGTGCCTGGCACGCGCCGCCGCGAATCGCTTGCCGCACGAGGTCGTCGATGAGCCGCGTGCGCACGACTGCCGAACTGCGCGTGCGCGGCCATCCAAGGTCCAGGAGGTGCGTTGCCAGGCGGCCTGCCAGCGGCAATCGGGCGAACCCGGCCAACGCTTTGAGCCGCCCGGTTAGCAACGGTGCGGCATAGGGGTCTTCGAAGAGCCGGCGATCCGCAGGTTCGGCGGTTTCCACCGCGCGAAACAGGGCCATGTATTCGGCGGTGCGGCTGGGGCGATCGCCGGTTCTAAATCCGTTTGCCGTAGCACCCAACGTTCGAAAACCTCACTTCCGCATGTCGTCCAGGAATTCCGATGCCGGATCGACGCTGGTTACGAGCAAATGATCCCGTGCGCGGGTACAAGCGACGTAAAGCAGGTGCCGTTCCGTGTTGTAGACCTCTTCGAGATCCGCGTCGTCAGCGATCGCTTCGATCCGTTCTTGCAGCGGAATCACCTCATCGTCACAGGCCATCACTACAACCGTACGGAATTCCAGTCCCTTGGCGAGATGCATGGTGCCGATCGAAGCCCGTCCAGTGGTGGTCTCAAGATTGTCGTCGAGCACCTTGTAGGGGAGCCTTGCATACTCGACCGCCGCACGAGCACGGTCGAGCTCTTGCGCTGAGCGGACGAAGACGCCGATTTCGTGTGGCACGACCCCTTTCTTCGTTCGTTCCGCCAGCCATTCGCCGACGGCCTTAATTTCTTCCTGGGGAGTATCCAGAACCATGATGTCCGGCGGTGGACCGTTGAACGTTGAGATTGTGCCCCTGCGTTCCTCCGTATTGCCATCCACATCGGATACTTCGGGACCCAGCAGCTTATCGGCCTGCGTCCTGATCTGGTGCGACGTCCGGTAGTTGATCCGCAGTGTAGACGAACGTCCCCGAACATCGACGCCCAGCGATTTCCAGGAGAACGGCTGTTGAAAAATCCGTTGGCCCAAGTCGCCTGCGAAGAAGAGGCTATTCGGGCGGCCCGCCCCGACAGCCGCCAGAAATCGCAACTGCGGGACACTGGCATCCTGGGCCTCATCGACCACAGCGAATTCGAATGGCGAATGGGCGCTTTCCCCGAGCTTCGACGCCACCTGGCTGAACATGTCAGGCCAGGTAACCAGACCTCGCGCCTTGAGTGCGGAGCGCATGCGCTCGAAAATCGACCACAGCACAACTCTCTGAGCTTCCTGCAATCGCGTCTTGCGCCCCAACCTGACCACGTCACGGTAGGATTCCCAGGATTCCAACTGCCACGCATCGACCACCTGTTCCCACTCCGTCAGCAGGAATTGCGCGGAGAACTTGTGCCCTTCCACAGCCCTCGCGGCTTCGCTCAAGAACGCGCGAACCACTTCGCGGGACGCGACCTTCGCACGGCCGAAGTTCAGTTCATACAACCGCCGGCCGATCGCGTCCATCGAATGAACCTCAAGCCTTTCCCCAAGCCGAGGTTCGTTGCCGATAAGCGACCGGAGTTTCGTCCTGAGCGCGTTCGCCAGCGTATCAGAAAAAGTAGTCAGCAGCACCCTGGCGTCAGGATTGGCCCGAGCCAGGAAGACGGCGCGATGCAGCGCAACGATGGTCTTGCCCGTACCCGCCGAGCCCGCCACCCGCGCCGGGCCGCTGTAATCGCGCTCAACCAAGGTGCGTTGCGCCGGATGAAGGAAGACCGTCCATTTGTCCCAGGGGTAGTCGAGCGCGCGCTCCAGTTCCTCTACGTTGGCCATGGCGCGGAAGCGGCGCTGGGCGTCGGGATGCGCGAACGGATCAGCGCCCGCCACAACCGGCCTGGCGGCCTGCGGCATGACACCGGTTGCGAGATCCAGCAGCGCCTCGGCAGCCTCACTTGGAAGATGATCGGCCAGTTCCAGTAAGGTATCCTCATTGGCGTTGCGCACGTCCGCCAGCCATTCTGCGGGAACGCCGTAGCTCAACAGCCGGTCGTCGGAGAGGCCCGCGAACAAGAGCGGCTTGGGCAGACTCGCCTGCGCCGCCTCGACGTACCTGGGAACCCTGATTTCCTGCACCGTCTCCCGGATTTCCACAAGCTGCGCGGCGCCCGTCTTGGGGTGTGTTTCGAGCTTCCGCCGTTCGGCCCAGTGATACGCGTCGTCGTGGTGAGCGACGTAGCAAAGCAGCAGGCTGGCATCGGTTCTGTGCACGATCAGCCGGACGTCGCTATTCACTCGAACCGACCAGAAGCGGCGATCCTTCGCCTTGTCGAGCTTGTGGAATTGCAGACTCGGCTGAGCCGGATTCAACTGGAGGTCGAAGGCCGCCGTCTTTACGGCTTGCTGCTCGTCGCCCGTGAGTTTCGTCAGGCTGCCGGTGAACGTGTCTGCGATGCGGAATTCCATTAGTCTCTACAGCGAATGTCCTATGTCGTAACCAAAGACACAAGCTTGCCAATGAACTGATGGACATCTTCGTGTATTTCGCCGGCGACCATACTGCCCGCTATCTGCTCACGAATGAGTTGCACCGAGGGCGCGCCGGTTCGCAGTTGCTGAAAGAGTGAGCTGTCGTCCTCGAATAAAATGCGCTTGCCGTCTACCGCGCTAAACACGTTCGCCGTCACGTTCCGCCACGTTTTTCCGGGTGGCAGAGTAAGATTCTGCCCCACAAAGAAGTCGTCGATTGCCTGCAAGACTGGCTGCACGAATAGTTCGCCCTCACCGAATTGCAGCGCGGCCCGCTTCCAGGCATCCGGCACCAGCAAGTAGTTCTCGATGTTCTTGCGCTTCCACTCGACCAACGCAGGGTTATTCGGCTTCGGATGGTAGGTGGCCCTATCGTCGTAATCGAAGAGCATCAACCTCGAAACCTCCGGGATTATATGTCTCAGAGCCGCGAAGTGCTCGTCCGCCCTGGTCTTCATGCTCTGCTTATCGCCGCCGCCCATCGATTTGAAGCAGACTTTGTCCATTGCGGTCTGAGCGCCGCATGGGGCCGCCCACGCACGCAAGATGCGCTCATCGCTTTCCCCCTCGACGTATAGGATGTAGGGCGAGGCCATCAGGCGCGCGATCTCTTCGTTCGAAACTTCCGCCATGGCCCGCAGCACTTCGGGCGCCGACTGAACGCGCCTGGGCGCCTGGTTTAGCAAGGAAACGATCTGGGCGGCATCCACGCCGCGCACAAACTCCTCGGCGTGCGTGGCGATCAGGAACTGCGTGTTCGTCTCCAAGCCTTTCCGTTTGAAGTAATCGAGAATTTCGCGTTGCAAGTTGACGTGCAGGTGCGCGTCCGGCTCATCCAGCAAGATTGTCGTTGGCCGATAGCCGTACAGAAAGGCCAACAAGGTCAACGTTTGGTGGAATCCGCTGCCCCCGGCTATGATATCGAAGTCTTTGGCGTTCTGGCGGTACTCGACGGTGATGTAGACATCCTTGGCCGAGTCGTATCCCGGCTCATGAATCTCGACTGAGAACCAGCGTTTGACGATGTCCGCCAGTTCTTTCCAATCC
>CABEEC010001130.1_pt1 | contig 12923 bp, 10 predicted proteins | sample 3423191 | NCBI WGS metagenome assembly CABEEC01 (sample SAMEA5534333, study PRJEB31848) | metagenome | biome: tundra; feature: field; material: soil | place: USA | collected 2013-05 | depth 0.15 m | reverse complement strand
GTGCACTTTCTTGAACACCCCGAGGAAGCCGGCGGCTTCGTCCGGCAAATGGTCCAGCCGGGCGATGCCATCCTGTTCAAAGCGTCGCGCGGCGTCGAGATCGAGCGGGCGATGGAGAAAGTGCTGGCGTAACCATGTTGTACTTCCTGTTCTACGAAAAGCTGTCGCCGTTGGTCTCCGGGTTCCGGGTCGTCCGCTATGTGACGTCGCGCACCGCGTTCTCAAGCCTGACCGCGCTGTTTCTGTGCATCGCCCTGGGTCCCTGGCTGATCGGCAAGCTGCGCCAGTTCCAGATCGGCCAGTACATTCGCGAAGACGGGCCCCAGTCGCACCAGAAAAAAGCCGGCACCCCCACCATGGGCGGCGTGCTGATTATTGTCTCGATCGTGATCCCCACGCTGCTATGGGCGGACCTGCGCAATTCCTACGTGTGGATTGCGGTATTCACGCTGGTGGCCTACGGCGCCATCGGTTTCGTGGACGACTACTCCAAAATCGTCAAGCACCGCAACCTGGGGCTGACCGCGCGGCGCAAGATGCTGTATCAAGTCGGGCTGGCTTTTGTGATGGCGGCCTTGCTCATGTACATGCGCACGTTCGGAGGCTATTCCACGGTCATGAACGTTCCGTTCCTGAAGCGTTTCAAACCCACGCTGCTGATCTCTTCGCTGCTGGCGAGCGACTGGACTTATGCGCTGGGCGTGCTGCCGTTCTTTATCTTCGTGGCGGTGGTGATCGTGGGCTCGTCGAATGGCGTGAACCTCACCGACGGTCTGGACGGCCTGGCGATCGGCCTGATGGTGGTCGCCTCGGGCGCGTTGACCGTGCTGACATACGCCGGCGGCCACGCCACGCTGGCCGAATATCTGCAGATCGCCCGCAACGCGCGCACCTCGGAGCTGACCATCTTCTGCGGCTCGATGACGGGCGCCAGCCTGGGCTTTCTCTGGTACAACGCCCACCCGGCGGAGATCTTCATGGGCGATGTCGGATCGTTGGGGCTGGGGGCCGCGCTGGCGATCGTGGCCATCCTGATCAAGCAGGAGATTCTGCTGCTGTTCATCGGCGGCATCTTCGTATTGGAAACGCTGTCGGTGATCCTGCAAGTGGGCAGCTTCAAGCTGCGCGGCAAGCGGATCTTCAAAATGGCCCCGCTGCACCATCACTTTGAGGCGCTGGGCTGGACGGAATCGAAGATCATCGCCAGGTTTTGGATCGCGGGTCTGGTGTTGGCGCTGTTTGCGCTGACGACGCTGAAATTGCGGTGAAGGGGCTGGGGACTGGGGATGGCGACTGACGTAATTCGACTCGAGACCGGACGACAGATCCGGGCGCTTCGCGCGGTCCTCGGAAAACCGCGGCGTCAATCGGAAAAAGAGATGCCGGAACACGATATGCACTCGCGGCAGCGCGGCGCGGATTCAGCCGAAGTGCGCGCGAATGCCCTGCGCCGTACTCAGGACGATCCCGAGGGGCTGCTCCAGGAATACAGGCGGCGTTTTGGCAACGTGCTCAACGCCGATAATGCTGCCGAGTTGTTCCCGGAATACGCCGCGTCCCCTGCGTCCCGCGCGCAATTTCGCCCGGCCGTGCATCCGGCGGCCCAGTGGGTGCGCGACAAGCTTTTCACCCGCGCGCTGGCAGACCCGAACGTACGCGAAGTAATCTTCACCGCCGGCGGCAACGGCGCGGGCAAGAGCACCGGAGGCCTCAGCGGAGACGTGGTGATGGACACCACCCTGAGTAATCCGGAACATTCCGAAAAGTTGGTGCAGGCCGCGCTGGACGCAGGAAAAAACGTCCAGGTCGTTTATACCTATCGGCCCATCCAGCAAGCGTTCGAAGGAGTACTCGACCGCGCCCGCGTCGAGGGGCGTACGGTTTCCATCGGCACGCTCATCGGGACCCATGAGGGCGCTGCCCAAACCGTGCGCTCTCTGGTCGGGAAATACACCGGCAATCCCGACGTTCGATTCTGGTTCATCGACAATAGCGGCAAGCATCCGGTACGGGGGAGCATTGCCCTCACCCAGAAACAGGACTATCGTGAAAGTAGAGAGCAACTTTATGGCATCCTCGAATCTCAGCGCGCCCAAATCCCAGAGCACGTCTACCAAGCCGCGCAGGGAACTGACTATGGACGAGCGCGGCGACCAACTGGTCCAGCAGGCCCTACGCAACCTGCGGCGAGCGGCCCAGCGGAAACAGGAACAAGCAGACCGCAACCAGAAGTAACCCCAGCAGGCGAAACCCCTTCGCCGAGACACGGCGACACGCTGCACCCGCTTGCCGCAGCACCCAGCACCGCGGTCACCGCACCCAGCACTCGCTTGCGTGCCCTCGTTGTCGGCATGGAGAAGTCCGGGCTGGCTTCGATTCAACTACTTCTGCGCCAAGGCGCTGTCGTGCGCGCCACCGATCTGAAGCCGCTCTCGCAAATGCCCGAGGCCGCGGCAACTCTGGAACGTCTGGGGGTTCCCTTTGCACAGCAGTCGGATGTGGTCTTTGAAGATTGCGATCTGATCGTCATTTCTCCTGGAGTGCCTGCGGATGTGGTTCCGCTAAATGCGGCGCGGGCGCGGGGTGTGAGGGTAATCGGCGAGGTGGAGTTAGCGGCGCCCTTTCTGCAGGGCCGCACCATCGGTATTACCGGCACCAATGGCAAGACCACCACCACCGCGCTCGCCGGACACATCCTGCGGGAATCCGGTATCGCTGCGCAGGTCGGCGGCAATATCGGCACGCCGGTCACCGCCATGATCGAAAGCTCGCGGCCGGACCAGTGGAATGTCCTGGAACTCTCCAGCTTCCAACTTGAAACCATTGCGGAGTTTCATGCCGATATCGCCGTGGCCCTGAACGTCACGCAAAATCATCTGGACCGGCATCACACCTTCGGCAACTACGCCGCCGCCAAAGGACGCCTGTTCGAAACCCAGCGGGCGGGCGCGTTCGCCGTGCTCAATGCGGACGACCCCACCTGCGTGGGCTATGCTTCGCTTACCGCCGGATCGCCGCTCTGGTTCAGTAGCACGCGCGCGGTCACGCCGGGCCTCTGGCTGGCCGATGACAAGCTCTGGTTTGACGGCGATCTCCTCATGGACGCGCGCGAGATTCCCATACGCGGCCGCCACAATATCGAAGACACTATGGCCGCCGCCGCGGCTGCCCGTCTGGCGGGAGCGCCGCTCGCATCCATCGCCTCCGCCGTGCGCACCTTCAAAGCCGTGGAGCACCGCCTCGAATTTGTGCGCAACCTGAACGGCGTAGACTTCTATAACGATTCGAAAGCCACCAGCGTGGACGCCACTCTCAAAGCCCTGGACGCCTTGTCCGGCGGTCTTTGGGTGATCCTGGGCGGCAAGGATAAGGGCTTGGACTACACGGTCCTGCGCGCGCCGCTCGCCGCCAAAGCGCACGCCGCCCTGCTGATTGGCGCGGCCGCCCCCAAGATTGCGGAACAGCTTCGCGGCGCGGTTCCTCTGGAGCATGCCGGTACCCTGGAGAACGCCGTGCGCTTCGCTTATAGGCACGCGCAGCCCGGCGACACAATCCTGCTGGCCCCGGCCTGCGCCAGCTTCGACCAATTCAAAAGCTACGAGCATCGCGGCCAGGTATTCAAAAGCCTCGTACAACAACTGGAGCCCGGACACTAACATGGCGCAAAGACTCAAAACCGATTGGACTCTCTTTGGCACCACCATTGGCATGGCGGCTTTTGGCGTGGTCATCCTCTATAGCGCGTCCTCCGTGATCGCCCAACTGAAGTTCGGCGACTCCTGGCACTTCGTCGAGCGGCAGGGCCTGTGGATGGTGCCCGCGCTCCTGCTGATGATGTTCCTCAAGCGCACACACTACCGGAAGCTGCAGAATTCGACGGTCGCGTTCGCCGCCATCGGGCTGGTGCTGATGCTGCTGGGCCTGGTGTTCTTCGTGGATTCGGCGCACCATCGCTGGCTGCGCATGGGTCCAGTCGGTTTGCAGCCCTCGGAGCTGGCCAAGCCGGCGCTGGTCGTCTTTCTGGCGTATTTCGTCGCCTGGCGCGCGCAGGCCATCAACACCCGCTACACGCTTTACCCGGCCGCGATGGCCGTCGGGCTAGTCATCTTGGCCGTGGTAGTGGCGGACCTCGGCACCGCTGTAGTGCTGGGCGTCACGGCGACCGTCGTCTTTTTTGTCGCTGGTTTGCGGTGGCGCTTCTGCGCGATCGCCGCCGGCTGCGCGTTGGTAGGCCTGGTGTTTTTCATCGCCCTCAAGCCTTACCGGCTGGCGCGCATCGCCGGGTACCTGGACCCCGGCTCCAAGATCGTCTCGCAAATCGATCCGGCCGGCCATCTCGAGCAATACATGCACCAATCGCTCACCTCGCGCGACACCAGCTACCAGTTGGAGCAATCCAAGATCGCGGTGGGAACGGGCGGAGTGGTGGGCGCGGGGCTCATGCAGGGCAAGCAGAAGCTGCTCTACCTGCCGGAGGCGCATACCGATTTCATTTATGCGGTGGTGAGCGAGGAACTGGGCTTGGTGGGGTCGGCAGGGCTGCTGCTGGCTTTCGTCGTGATTCTCTGGCGCGGTCTGCGCGCCGCCGTGCGCATGCCCGACGATTTTGGCCGCTATCTGGCGCTGGGCATCACGACGGTGGTGGTGGTGCAAGGCTTGATGAACATCAGCGTAGTGCTGGGCATGATGCCGACGAAAGGCATCCCGCTGCCGATGATCAGCTCGGGAGGCAGTTCCCTTCTATCGACACTAGCCTCATTAGGGATTCTGATGAATGTCTCTGAACACGCAGGCTAGTGGGGCAGGCCTCCAGGCCTGCGCGGGTCCTCCAGGACCCGCTCTGGTGACAGGTGGTTGTGACGGAAACGGTTCGGAACTATAAGGAGCTTCGGGTTTGGCAAGGCGCTATGAGTCTGGTGGAAAGTGTGTATCGGCTCTCTGCCGGGTTTCCTCCGGAAGAGAACTATGGGTTGAGGTCGCAGATACGCCGGGCCGCTGTCTCGATCCCTTCCAATATTGCAGAAGGCCAGTCGCGCGCATCCACCAAAGAATTCCTCAACCACCTATCGATAGCGCAGGCCTCACTGGCGGAAGTCGAAACACAACTCGAAATCTCGGTCCGGCTCAAGTACCTGGCCGTGGAACAAGTGACCGCATCCGCCGCAGGCATACAAAAACTCGGCAAGCAGATCCACGCTCTGCGAACCGCCCTGGGGGCGCGCAAATGAGCGAACGGAGCGAGCTAAGCACCAGCCACCAGCCACCAGCAACCAGCCACGGCGCCGAAGGCGCCCGCGCTTTCCTCATGGCGGGCGGCGGAACCGGCGGTCACATCATCCCCGCCCTCGCCGTAGCGCACGAATTACGGCAACGCGGGCACAGCGCCTTTTTTGTAGGCACCGAGCGAGGACTCGAAAGTCAGCTAGTGCCGCGCGAAGGCTTCCCCCTCGAGTTGATCCAAATCGGCGGCCTCAAGCGCGTAGGTTTGCGTCAGAGGGTGGCGACCCTGATGCAACTGCCCGTCAGCACCCTGTACGCCAGGCGCCTCCTGAAAGATCGGCGCGTGGCGGCGGTCTTCAGCATGGGCGGCTACGTAGCTGGACCGCCCGTGATTGCCGCGCTCATCCGCCGCGTGCCCGTTGTCATCATGGAGCCAAATGCCGTCCCAGGGTTCACCAATCGCCGCATCGCCAGGTATGTGCGCCGCGCGCTCATCAGCTTCCCCGAGACGGCCCGCTATTTCCCATACGGCCGCACCGAACTCACCGGATTGCCCGTGCGCGAGGAGTTCTTCTCTATCCCGCCGAAGCCGCGCGGCGAGAGGTTCACTGTGCTGATCACCGGTGGCAGCCAAGGATCGCGCACGCTGAACCAAGCCGCGCGACAAAGCTGGCCGCTATTTCGCGCGGCGGGACTGCCGGTGCGCATCGTCCATCAGAGCGGCCCTGCAGCTTACGACGAATTGCGCGCGGCCTTCGCCGAATCCGGCCTCGATGGCGAAGTGCTGCCTTTCATCGCGGATATGCCGGCCGCCTTCGCGCAGGCCGACCTGGTGGTGTGCCGGTCGGGCGCGGGCGCGGTCGCCGAACTCGCTGCCGCGGGCAAGCCGTCGATTCTTTCGCCGTTTCCGTTCGCAGCCGACCAGCACCAGTTGCGGAACGCGGAGGCGTTCGTGCGCGCGGACGCGGCGCGCCTCGTGGAGGATCGGGAGATGACCGGAGAAAAACTGTTCGAGACCGTCGCCCGGCTGGCCGCCGATCCCGTTGGGCTGGCGCGCATGGGAGCCGCCGCGCGCGGTTTCGCGCATCCGGGAGCCGCACGCCGCGCCGCCGAGCTGCTGGAAGAGGTGGCGCGTGCGTAAGAGCAATGTGGGGCGGGCGCCCTCGCCCGCGGCCGCCCCCCGGCCGGCCGACTCCGTACGATTTTCATTGACACGGGCCTCAAAAAGCCGAAACAATACAGGGAGATAATGTTTTTTAGACGGCAGCACCTGCATTTCACGGGGATCGGCGGAATCGGCATGAGCGGCATCGCCGAGGTGCTGCTCAATCTCGGCTACACCATCAGCGGCTCCGATCTGAAGCTGACCCCCATAACCGAGCGGCTGTCCGCCATGGGCGCCAGCATCCACGAAGGTCACGCCGCATCGAACGTCGCCGGAGCGCGCGCCCTGGTGGTCAGTTCCGCGGTCGACGAGCAGAACCCCGAGGTGCAGGAGGCCCGCCGTCTGCAGATCCCGGTGATCCCGCGCGGCGAGCTGCTGGCCGAGCTGATGCGCCTGAAGTATGGCATCGCCATCGCCGGCAGCCACGGCAAGACCACCACCACCTCGCTCACCGCCACCATTCTGAACCACGCAGGCCTGGACCCCACCGTCATGGTTGGCGGCAGGGTCGCGACCATGGGCGGCTCCAACGCGCGCGTGGGCCACAGCGATTTTCTGGTGGTCGAATCGGACGAAAGCGACGGCTCCTTCCTGAAGCTCGCACCCATACTGGCGATCGTCACCAACATCGATCGCGAGCACCTGGACCACTACGCCTCGCTCGACGACATCCGGGCCGCGTTCATCGAGTTCGTGAATAAAGTTCCGTTTTACGGCGCGGCCATCGTCTGCGTGGACGACGATAACGTGAAGACTATCCTGCCCTCCATCCGCCGGCGCACCATCACATACGGCGCCAGCACGCAGGCCGATCTGGAAGCCGGCGAAATCTGCTGCGGCCCGTTCGCCAGCGATTTCCGCTTGCGCTACCGCCAAACCGCGCTGGGCCGCTTTCACCTGCGCATCCCCGGCCGGCACAACGTGCTGAATGCCACCGCGGCGGCGGCCGTGGCGCTGGAACTGGAAGTCGCGCCCGATAAAATTCGCGAAGCCCTAGCCAGTTTCAGCGGCGTGGACCGCCGTTTCCAGACGCGCGGCCAGGAGCGCGGCATCACCGTAATCGACGATTACGGACATCACCCCACCGAGATCCGCGCCACGCTGGCGGCCGCGCGGTTGTGCGGCTTCCGGCGCGTCCACGTGCTGTTCCAGCCGCACCGGTATACGCGCACGTTCCACCTGCTCGACGAATTTGGCACCGCGTTCCATCAGGCCGACACGGTGCTGATCCTGGACATCTACGCCGCCTCGGAACGCCCCATCGAGGGAGTGAATGCCGAGGCCCTGGCCGAGCGCATCCGGCAGTTTGGACACCATGGGGTGGAATACGTGGGCACCATCGAGCGTGGCGTTGAGGCGCTGCTGGCAGTGGCGCAGGAAGGCGACCTGGTGCTGACGCTGGGCGCAGGTAACGTCTGGCAGGCCGGCGATCTGGTGCTGGCCCGCCTGAAACAGCCGAAGCAGGAGGGCAGGCGAAACTGATGCCGCGCGAAAAAGCACGTCCCCCATTTCGCTGGCGGTTGTGGCTGACCGTCTTCGCCTGGTGCGCGATCTTCGTCTCCAGCGCGGTGGCGGCTCGCCACGCGCATCGCTACGTGCTGCGCGATCCGCAGTTCATGCTCTCCAGCGAAGACCGCAACGCGCTGACCCTCCAGGGCGTTACTTATGCCGCGCGCGCCAAGCTCCTGCGCGTTTTCGCCGGCGACTACGGCCGCAGCATCTTCGCCGTGCCGCTCGACGAGCGCCGCCGCCGGCTGTTGGCGGTGGATTGGGTGGAAGACGCCGCCGTCTCGCGCATCTGGCCGAACCGCCTGCTGGTGCGCATTACCGAGCGCCAGCCGGTGGCCTTCGTCAGCCTGCCGCTGCACGGCGGCTCCGGATCGGCCGCGCGCTTCCTGTTGGTGGACGCGCAGGGCGTCCTGCTGGATCCGCCGCTGCGCGCGCAGTTCGCTTTTCCCGTGCTGACCGGGCTGACCGACGATCAGACCGACCCCGAGCGCCGCGTCCGCGTGCGCGCCATGCAGAGCCTCATGGACGACCTGGGGCCTGCGGGACAAAACATTTCCGAAATCAACGCCGCCGTTCCCGACGACCTCACGGTAGTTGCCCAGGTGGAGGGCCGCCCGCTCGAACTCAAGCTCGGCGACGGTAATTATGCGAAACGCTTGCAGAATTTCCTGCTCCACTACCCGGAGATTCGCAAGCACGCGGCCAACGGCACGACGTTCGATTTGCGTCTGGACGACCGCATTACCGGGAAGGAGCCGTCGAAACAACAATGAGCACGCCGAAAACATTGGACGCCGTGGGCCTGGACGCTGGGAGCGCCTGTACACGGTGCGTCATTTGCCGCCTGGAAGATAATCGCCTGCGCTTTATGGGCTGCGGATCGGTCCCGTCCCAGGGCTGGGCGAAAGCACGGATCGCCGACCAGACCGCGGTCTCGGAATGCATGCTGGCCGCGTTGCGGGAGGCCGAGCGAAACGCGCAGGTCTCCGTGGAGGGCGCCGTGGTGGGAGTCGGCGCGACTGTCCGCGGAGCCAACTGCGGCGGCCTGCACGATCTCGGGCGTGTCCGCACCGTCGAGCAGCGCGACGTCAACCGCGCCGTGGAGCGCGCAAGGCGCGTGCTTCTCCCGGAAGGCCTCATGATCCTGCAGATGTTCCCGCAGGACTTCGTGGTGGATGGCCATCCCGGCCACCGCGATCCGCGCAAAATGATCGCCGGCCAGATTGAAGCCAACGTGCACCTGGTGATGACCTCGCAAAGGGAGCACGAATGCCTGGTCACCGCGGTGAACCAGGCGCATCTGGCCGTGGAGGAAACCGTTTTCGAGGCGCTGGCCGCCTGCTACGCCGGCGTGCTGCCGGACGACCGCCGTGAAGGCGCCGCCGTGCTGGACATTGGCGCGCAATCCGCCGAGCTGGTGGTCTACTACGGGGACGCGTTGCAATTGGCTGCCAGCCTGCCCATCTCCGGCGACCATTTCACACGCGATGTGGCGCGCGGGCTGTCCATCGGCTTCGAGGACGCGGCCGCCCTCAAGCACGAATTCGGCTGCGCAAAGGCCGATGTCACGGCGGAAAATTCTTTCGTCGAAGTGCCATCGCGCGAGGATCGCGACGTGGCGCGGCGAACCATGAATTGCATTTTGGAATCCCGCGCACTGGATCTATTCCAGATGGTGCAGCGCGAGTTGGCCCGCGTGAGCATGGAAGGCGCGCTCATGGGTGGCATGTACTTGTGCGGCGGCGGCGCGCGCCTCGAAGGCATGTGCGAAATCGCCGAGGAGGTTCTCAAATGCCGGGTCTGCAATGCGCTGCCCGTAGGCATCCAGGATTGGCCGGACGATCTCTGCGACCCTGCCTGGACCACCGTGGCAGGGCTGGCCATGTACTCGGCCAAGCTGAAATCGCAGCACGAGCTGCAGCGGCAGTCCTACGGGCTGCTGGGAAAGATTCTGAAATGAACGGAACTGCATGGAACCACAGATGGACACAGATGCACACAGATAAAGACAAAACCAAACCGCCCTGCGGCTGCTCTTGTCTTTGCTTTTATCTGTGTTCATCTGTGTCCATCTGTGGTTCCATGTGTGGTTTTCTTGAAGGAGGGCAGGCATGGGGTTGATCGATTCCGAAAACGACGATTTGAAATACGAGATTCAAGAAGAAGCCAGCGGCGGTGCGCGCATTAAGGTCATTGGCGTGGGCGGCGGCGGCTGCAACGCCGTGGCGCGGCTGTATCGCGAAGGCATGCCGGGCGTGGAGTTCTGCGCCATGAACACCGACGCCCAGGCGCTGGCCGCTTGCGAAGTGCCCAGCAAGCTGCAGCTTGGCCCCAAGATCACCAACGGGCTCGGCGCGGGCTGCAACGCGGAGATCGGCCGCCAGGCCGCCTTGGAGAACACCGACAAGATTGTCGAGCTGCTGCAGGGCGCCGACATGGTATTCGTGAGCGCCGGACTGGGCGGCGGCACCGGTACCGGCGCGGCCCCTGTCATCGCCTCGCTGGCCAAAGAACTGGAGGCGCTCACCATCGCCGTGGTCACCAAGCCGTTCACCTTCGAAGGCGCCCGCCGCATGCGCCTGGCCGACCATGGCCTGACCAAGCTCGCCTCCACGGTGGACACCGTCATCGCCATTCCCAACGACCGGCTGCTGAAACTGGTGCCGCGCGGCACCAGTTTCTTCGAAGCTTTCAAGCTGGCCGACGATCTGCTGCGCCAGGCCGTGCAAGGCATCAACGACATCATCAACACGCCCGGCATCATCAACCGCGATTTCGCCGACGTGAAGGCCACCATGCTCGGTATGGGCTACGCCATGATGGGCACCGCCGTGGGACGCGGCGAGAATGCCGCCGTGGACGCCGCCCGCCAGGCCATCAATTCGCCGCTGCTCGAAGACTCGCGTATCAACGGCGCGCGCGGTGTGCTGATCAATATCACGGGATCCAGCCGCCTGGGTCTGCACGAGGTGAACGAGGCCTGCTCCATCATCCGCGAAGCCGCCGATTGCGAGGACGTGCAGATCAACTTCGGCGTGACCATGGATGAATCCATGGCCGATGCCGTGAAGATCACGGTGATCGCCACCGGCTTTCAGCCCCAGTACGCGCCCGCCGCGGAAGAGCCGCCCGCGCAGCCGCAGGTAATTTGGTCCGAGCCCGCCGCGGCAGCGCCACCCGAGCCCGAGCCGGAGCCGGTCGTGAATGGGGAACCGGAGCCGGCCTTCGATCCGGAGGATCTGGATACGCCGGCCTATTTACGCCAGGGCCGCCTGCTGAACTAAGTGGGGCAGACCTCCAGGTCTGCGCGGGTCCTCCAGGACCCGCTTTTGCTGGCGTAGCCGGCATCGGCGAGCGAAGCTCGCCCTTTGTCCCCTTCACGCCGGCCGCCGCAGCTCGCACCCGGCGGTCCGCTGGCGATCGAAGGCGGACAACGCCACCGCCATGCGGGATTCCAGATAGACGTTCACGCGCGCTTCGCCGATCAGGCCATCCACCCACCGGATGATATGGGTGACGGGAAAGGCCAGCGCTGTCCGTCCGGCAAACGTCAGCGTCATGTCGGCTTCGAACACCGAAAGGTTGCCGGCGGTCCAAAGTTGCACGGGTGCGTGCCGCAGATCGTCCACATCCAGCGAAAACTGCACCAGCGCCCGGCGGATGGCGGCTCTTCCCAAAATCGGCGCCAAGCCCGGCAGCCTGACCGTCGCGCCCACGGCAAAGAAGGAGGCCACCGCGTCGGCATCCAAGGTGTCCAGCGCGCCAAAGTACCTCTTCACGCGCGCCGGCAGGGACTCGGCGTCGCTTCGTATGGAGACAGACTGCGCCCCGGCAACTGCTTGTAGAGTTTCAGGCAAGTATGTGAGGCGCGCCCGCGCCGGAACCGGTTTCGCGGTCTGTGTTAAGCCTACGTAAAATGTGGAACGGCGGCGGCAGCCGGGCGCGTCCACACCGCCGCGCAAAGCGCGCCTCGCGAGGTTGTACATTGGTGAACAGAGAAACGGGGGGCTTCAGCGATCACATCGGCCCCCGGTCTTGCACAGCCAGCTCCGCGGAGATCGATGCTTCGCGAGCTTCAGTTGAAGATGTAAGAGGCCCAGTAGTTCGCGACCCATTCCGAGACGGCAGCGTGCGTTCAACAGTTGCATCGTTTGCCAGAGGCACTGGAATGCGCAGGCGGTGGCCGTGGCGACATCGGACGGACGTGAGGTCGACATCGTAAACCGCCCAGATGCCTCGTCAAACGACACGAGGCGGCCAATCGCCCCGACGCGCCAGTGGTGCCACTCCGAAAACGGACCGTATGCCTACCGCAGGAGATCCTCCCACCAACGTCGCGCAGTATTTCCGTTTCCCTCTCACCGTACCAGTTCCTCATGTACGGATCGTCGGGCAAAGCACGTCCCGCCGCCCGTGCGTCCTGCGCTTGTCTCGTGAGGAATCTGTGTCCAAAGCGCCGCAAGCCAACCCGCACAACGCGCTCGACCTGAGGGTCAACCGGTCGCCCTTGCGCCCGATGCTCCTGGATTTGCCGCCAATCATGCACAAAAACGAAGGAGCGCCAGAGGAGCGGGCGATGTCTCGGTCGTTTTGCCGCCCAAAGCATCTGGGACAAACCTTCGATCATTGTCCTCGCGATAAGCATCGTGTCCGGGCTGGGACCAAGCTTGAGGAGCGAGTTGGCGTGCTCGCTCTGCTTGACGGCAAAGGACGCCAACATAAAGCGCAGATGACTGCGCCTTCCAATTTTGACAGGGAATGCCTGTTCCGCCAGAGCAACGAGGCCGTAAAGGTTTTTCCGGAGATCTTTGAGATCCCTTCGAGCTCGAACCTCGGGGTCCATACCGCCGCGATTCTAATCCGGCACTACGACCAAATTCACTCTGCGCCCCGTAAAATTACACACCCAGCACGTGACGGGAATGTAGCCCAAACTAGAAATGGCGGCTGCGGGCTCAAACAAGTTGCCAGACCCGCACTTGGGACACGGGAGTTCCGTTTCCTTCAGTTCGTTCATATTCCGAATGAT
>CABEEC010001119.1_pt1 | contig 13008 bp, 8 predicted proteins | sample 3423191 | NCBI WGS metagenome assembly CABEEC01 (sample SAMEA5534333, study PRJEB31848) | metagenome | biome: tundra; feature: field; material: soil | place: USA | collected 2013-05 | depth 0.15 m | reverse complement strand
CGCCCATGCCGTACATCTCCACGTCCAGACCGCTGCCCGCGGTGATGTTGGTGAACGTGCCGTCGCGATTATTGCGATAGAGCGCCGGCAGGGACCTGCGTCCGCGCGGGGTCCAGTCTTTGCTGTTGACGAGCAGGATATCGGCCCAACCGTCGCCGTCGGCATCGAACCACGCGACGCCCGAGCCCAGTGTTTCCGGCAGGAATTTCTTGCCGGCGCGCCCGCTGTTATGAACGAATTTGATGCCGGCCTGGGCGGTCACATCCGTGAAAGTGACGGGCGCGGGAGCGACGATGCCCGATCCGGCCATGCTGGATAGCGCCGCCACCCAGGCCGCCGAGACCACGCCGCCAAGCACCGCGAATGACCCCTTCATTGGGCGCCTCCCGCGGCGGCCAGCACCGGTTTGGGCGTTCGGGCCGGGACATTCAGCGGCACGCTCTCGTGATCGTGAATTTGTTGGCGCTCGTTGTTATTCTCCGGGCTGAGCAGGCGCGGCTTGGCGGTGATGGCCTGCGCGGACTCCTCCGCTTTGAAGCGTTGGAAGAGCGCCTGTTCGCGCCCGGCGCCCGCCGCGTCGCCCAAGCCGCGCAAGCACAGCATCCGGGTATAGTGCATTTGCAGATCCTCCGGGTCCACATCGCAAACGCGATCCAGATACTTCAGAGCCTCCGCATATTTTCGTTCCAGAAACAGGATGCGCGCCGCCTGGTTCAGCGCAACGCGGTCGCGGGGATACATGCCCAGCGTGGTGTCGAGCGATTTCAGCGCGTCGTCATACTTCCCGTCGGCCTTCTCGATCAGGGCTTTGAAGAAGTAGATGCGGCCCAGCTTGGGGTTGATCTTGAGAGCTTGCCCGACATACGGCTTGGCGGCCTCCGTCTCGCCCTCCTGAATGAGTGCGCGCGCCACGTTGAGCCAGCCATCGGGGTAGCCCGGCTCGGCCTCGGTCACCTTCTTGAAGGCGTATTCGGCGCCCTTCAGGTCGCCTTGCAGCAGCAGGCCGATGCCCCAATCGTTCCAGCGCTCGCGGTCCTCTTTGCGCACCACCGGAGTCCAGGCGGACGGACCCAGCGGCACGCTCGCCTTGGCCGACGCCACGACAACAATGGGCAGATCCGGAATGCGGCCCTTGATGTTTCCCGAAACATCTTGCGGAATGTTGTGCGGATCGAAGCTGTATTCCATGCTGTTGAAGCTGGCCGACAACAGCTTGGGGTCCTGGTTCGGTTTGGGCTGGCCGGCGTAGGAGAACTGCGTGTAGTAGTGCGAGAACTTGCGGTAATTCAGCTTGGCTGTGAACTGCAGCGGGCCTTTGGCGTCCTTGGGAATCTTCACGCGGAAGTGGGCCACGTCGGCGGCCCCCGGCGGAATCAGGCGGACATACAGCACGCTGCGCGCCTGCCACGCGTTGCGCTTGTCGATCATGTTGCCTTCGCCGTCGATCTGGAAGGCGCGATAGAAATGCGCGCCGGGTTCCACCGGACCCTTGCCGCCGTCCTCCACTTCGCCGCTCCAGAAGATCACGCGGCCGTCGGCATCTTTGCCCTGCAGTTCCAGCCAGACATCGAACGCATCCACCGTGCCGCCGGGGAAGAAGTGGCCGATCTTGCGCGTACGCACCACCACGTCCACGCGGGCAGTGGAGCCCTGCTCAAGCTGGATTCCCGAGTGATCGATCGGCGCCGCCACTTGCCCGACTTCGCGGATCACCGCGTTGCCACTCTGTTCGGCTTCCTCGCCCACGGCGAAGCCGGTCATGGCATGCGGTCCCTCGCCCGTGCGCCGAATCATCGCCGTGCCATGATCGTTGGCCGGCGATATGGCGAAGATGTCCACCGAGATAAAGCCCGAGGTCAGAAACTTCTCGGTGGCCTCAAGCTGTGTCCGATCCTGATTCGCGTAAGGTACGGCGGTATTGGCGGCGGGGAAACGATGGGAATGAACCTGGCCGCCGATATTGCCCGGATCTTGCGAAGCCACCATCGGCATGTGGCAATCCGCGCAGTTCTGGCTCTGTTTCGGATAGTAGAACGACCGCGCTCCTTGCCCCGATACGCCGCTGGCCTGCCAGCCGTCATAGTCGTTGAAGCCGCGGAACCACCGATATTTGTTCACCGGCACATCCAGGTGCACCTTGTGACAGGTCGCGCAGAACTCAGGCGTATCCTTGCGCATGAACGGTTTCATGAAAGTGCGCCGGTGCGGCTCGGGGTTCAAGAAAGTCATGAAGTAGTCCGCGTCCTGGATCAACTTGTTCTTGCTGCTGAGTAACTCGTGCAGCGGTGGATACTCAATCGTATAACCGCCATTGCCCATGGAACTGTCCACGTGCGTGATGGCGTGGCAGGACGTGCAGGACAGGCCCGCGCGGGCCTCGGGCGTATCGATCTGGTCCTTGATGAGCCGGTCGAAACGGCCATTGAAGAAGACCGCGTGATCGTGACAGCCCGCGCACCATTTGCTCGGCTGCGTGCCGACCACGCTTTGCATGTACTCGATGGACTTCCGGTAGAACTGGTTGTTGAACGACGCGAAGTGGTGCATCGAGCTTTTCCACTGCTGGTAGATATCCTTGTGACAGCGCCCGCACGCCTCCGAATCCATGAAGAAGTTCGAGGGAATGATGCCGCCAACGTTGGTCTTGGCCGACGACGGAAAGAACGGCGAGCGCGGACCGCCTCCCTCTTCGTTCATGGAAGCGGGCACGATCAATGGGTTCCGGATTCGATCGTCGGGGTCCGGATGAGCTTTTCGGTAAAGCGCGGTTGCGGCAGGGAAGACGACCAGCAGCGCCAGGCAGGCCGCATAGGCATTGCGGAAGCCCGCGCCAGTGTGGCGTACGACGTAGGGAACGAGAGCCAGCAGCGCCAGCGCGGCCACCACGATGTGGGCCTGCAGCACCCAGCGGTGCGGCGCAGTGTTGCCGCGCACCGCGAGGTACACGCCCGCCAGCGCGGCGATGAGAAACAGGCTGCCCGCCAACGGCATGCGCCGGATGAACCACAACAGCATGATCCCGAGCGCCACTCCGAGCGCCAGGTGCAGCACCACATTGCCCATGTAAAAGATGGTGGGCGAAGCGAACGCCGCGATATATGCCGTGTTGATCAGCAGTAGCACCAGCAGGATGCCTGCGTATCGGCCAAGCTTTCCAAGTTTCATTTGATTACCCCTCTGCGATGGGTAGTAGCATATCACCCGGCGGAACAAGGTCCTATAGCATTTTGAGATTAGTAGTTATCTGTTAGGTCGCGCAGGGCGCGCTTCTTTGGGTGTGTCTAATGGATCTACATTATTGACGCCCAGCACGTACCGCCGCTACACTCGCTTCATTGCTTTGAGGGAGTGAGCTACCATGCGCGTCTTTACCTGCCTTGCAGGATTTCTTGCCGTCTGCGCCAACTTGCCCGCGCAGTCCGACGGCGCCGATCCGCTGCGCATCGGCTCAGTCACTGTCTCGGGATCCATTCACGAGCGCTACGAAGATTGGGATTTCTTCCAAGCGAAAGGCGAAAACTCCTACGGGTATTCCGGGTCGCTCTTGCGTCTAATGTTGAGCCAGACCGAGCATAGCTATGACTGGGGTTTTGAACTGGCCGCACCGATCTTGCTGGGGATACCAAATCGCGCGGTGCAGCCGGCGCCGGAGGGACAACTCGGCCTGGGCGGAAACTACTATGCGGCCAATCACAACGATCAATACGCCGCCAGTGTTTTCGTGAAGCAGGCCTTCCTGCGCCTGAAGGGCGAGCACTCGAACGTGCGGTTCGGCCGCTTTGAATTTACCGACGGCGGCGAAGTTACGCCCAAAGACGAGACCTTGGCTATCGTCAAGCGGGATGGCATCTCCCAGCGGCTGATCGGCACTTTCGGTTTCTCCGACGTGCAGCGCAGCTTCGATGGCGCTCAGTATAACTACTCCAACGGCTCTTGGAACTTTACCGCCTTCAGCGCCGTGCCCGACCGCGGCGTCTTCCAGGTGGATGGCTGGGGATGGGTCAAGACTCCCGTGACTTATGCGGCACTTACCAAGCAGGCAACTTTCGGCTCCAGCAAGGCCGAGTGGCGCGTGTTCGGCATCTATTACAACGACGACCGCGGCGTGATCAAGACGGACAGCCGTTCCGCGGCGGTCCGCAGCCACGACCTGGGAGGGATCGATATTGGCACTTATGGCGGCCACTATATCCAGGCGATTCCCACCTCTGCCGGCACATTCGACCTGTTAGGCTGGGGCGCCTTGCAGACCGGGCGTTGGGGCTTACTCTCGCAACGGTCGGGAGCGGGCGCCGTGGAGGCCGGCTTCCAGCCTGCGATTGCCAAAGCCGTCCGGCCCTGGCTGCGAGGCGGCTACTTCTATTCGAGCGGCGACAACAATCCCAACGACGGTACTCATGGCACCTTCTTCGCCATCCTACCCACACCGCGTGTGTACGCCCGCTTTCCGTTTTTCAACGAGATGAATAATCGCGACCTGTTTGGCGAGCTGATGTTGCGCCCCACCAAAGCGCTCACCCTCCGCTCCGACGTGCACGGGTTGTGGCTGGCCTCGAGCCACGATCTCTGGTATTCCGGCGGCGGCGCTTTTCAGCCGTGGACCTTCGGTTTCAACGGCCGCCCGTCCAACGGCGCCACGGGTCTGGCTACCCTTTACGACATCAGCGCGGATTACCAATGGACGCGCGCTCTCTCGCTCGGTCTCTACTTCGGCTATGCGCGCGGCGGCGCCGTGGTGGCGCATATCTTCCCCGGAGACAGCAATGCCAAGCTCGGCTTCATCGAAGTGAATTACCGCTTCTGAGCCCGGACGCGGGGCTGGGGCCGCACAACCACATCCTCCACCGACTCCAGCGCCAGCCCGTTATCCGGCTTTTGGCCGGTTCCAAAGCGTTTAAACAATCCGGTTACAGTCGCTTCCACCACGGGATTCTTTTTCACGTCCTTGACCAGTTTCCGGTATCCCTTGCTTTTCAGGAGCCGCGCAAATTGTGGGTCGTCAGGCGTGAAGAATTTCAGTTCGGCGCCGCAGCTCTCATCGGTCACGCCCGCCGGTAAGTCTTCCACGCCCGTTTCCACTGTCGCCCGCACCTGCACCTGTTTTCCGTCGAAAGTATCGGGATGCCTGGCGATTTCACAAACAGTCGTCTTCACCGGGTCGCCGGCTTTGGCCTGTCCGAAGGCGAAAATGGGCGGCAGGCTGAGGCAGAGTATTAGAGCCAATGAGACTGCCGCAGCCATTCACTCACAATGGTAGCGCGCCGTCTGAGGGCGAGGCCACCGGGACTGGCGATCACGTCTTATTATGGGGCTCCGGCTTGTGCGGCGCCGCCGGCGCGGCCTTCGGTATCAGCGGCGGCTTCCTGGTTTTGCCTGTCATCCAGGTGCGGACGACTTTTGGATGCCTTCCTTTATCCATCTCAAACACTATTGTAGCCGCCTTGGCCGATCTCAAGGCTCCACCGGGATTGCCCCGCGGGTCAGTAGTAGGGGTACTTTGGCGAACCTCGCCGGACCGTGTACCGTGACTGCAGAAAGGCGACCAGGTCCGTGAGTTGCCGGACCGTCATGCGATCGGCATACTCCGGCATGCGGGATTTCCCGCCGGTCGTGATGAGTTCCTTCGGATAAGCGGCCAGCTTGTACGAGGGATTGACGATCGAAGCCGTCAGATAGCCGTCGGTCACTTCGTTCACAACCAAGCCTCCCAGCACGACCGGAACCGGCGGCTGGACGGTGGGCGGAGGCAACTCCACGCCCTGCACTTCATGGCAGTGGTGGCATTCGAGCGTTACGAAAGCCGCCTTGCCTCTTTCCACACTCCCGTCTGCCGGAAGCCGGAAACCTGCCGGTGAGTGGCGTCCGGACTCGCATGCCACAACGCCGAGCAGCACCGCAATCGGCACCGCAATCGGCAGCAACATCAAGCATCGCTGTATAACTCACCTCTCCACCAAAACAGTAAGGCCGTTGAACACCGGTGTCAAGCCCGTAAGGGAGATGGAGGGCGAGCTTCAGCATGCGCGGAGCTTCAGCCCCGCTTGCGATGCAAGAAGCCGCTGTCAGGCGTGCCCGCGGAGTTGGACCAGGCGCCGCCGGGCCGCCTCCGCTTCCCGCGAGTGCTCACCAAGGGCTTGCGCCAGCTCCGGCAGGCTTCGCTCCAGCAACGGCCGCGCCTCGGAATACTTGTGCTCCGCTATCAGGCACGCCGCCAAGTCGCTTTCAGCGGAGGCACTCTGCCATCCAGGACCAGTTCGGCGCCGCAGGTCGAGAGCCTCGCGGAAGAACGGTTCGGCTTCCCCGGCACGTTTTTGGTCCACCAGGAAGAACCCCAAGTCCGTCAGTGCAGGCGTAAATAGGGATGATTTCCCGCGCGATAGATCCAGAGCCTCCCTGTAGAGCCGCTCCGCCTCGCGGCTTCGGCCCCTTGCGGCGTTCAGCCGTGCCAAAAAGTAAAGGGCCTCCCCGGTCTCGAAATGCTTCCCGCCCAGCTTGCTCCGCCGGACGTCGAGCGATCGGATCAACAGCGGTTCCGCCGCATCGAGCTTGCCTCGGGTCACCAGTAGGTTTCCCAACGTGCCCATGGCCCGCGCGACGGACGGGTTTTCTTCTCCTTGCAGCTTGGTCCGCATGGCCAGCGATTCGCGGTAGAGACTCTCCGCCTGCTCCAGATCGCCCTGCGATTCCAGCAGGCTCGCCAAGCCGCTCATCGCAATCGCCGTTTCAATGTCCTGGTCGCCCAACGTCGCGCGCTCCACCGCTAGGGCCCGTCGATAGAGTTGTTTGGCCTGTTCGTAGTCCCCTTTGCTCTGCACGACCCGGGCGAGGTTCTGCAGATTCGTGCCCACTTCCGGGTTCTTCTCCCCAAAAAGCTGCATCCGCATGGCCAAGGCCTGCCGCAGCAGCGTTTCCGCTTCGGCCAAGTCACGCCGGTAAAACCGCTGCTGCCCGAGTTTGTCGAGACTGATGGCCACCAGGGCGTGTGGCTCGCCCAACAGCTTGCGCCGCATGGCCAGCGTTTCCCGAAGCGCGCGCTCCGCCCCTTCCCAATCTCCGGTGGCCTGCAGCAATCCGCCGAGCTTGCTCAACGTCTCGCTGGTCTCCAGGCTTTCTCTTCCGAGCTTGCGCCGCATGTCGAGCGCTTCGCGAAACAGAGACTCGGCGGTCTTCAGGTCTCCGCGCTGCTGCACGATGAACGCCAGCGTATCGAGCGATTCGGCGATCTCCGCCGGGTGGTTGCCGGGTGCCCTGCGCCGCAGTTCCAGGGATTCGCGCGCGAGTTTTTCCGCGGTCGAATAGTCCCGCTTCAGGCGGGTCAGTTCGGCCAGGCGGACCAGGGCGCGGGTAGTCTCCGGCGCGGCGGGTCCGAGAATCCGGCGGCGCGTGGCTACGACTTGCTCCATCAGGTCGCGTGCCTGCGTATAGAGTCCGAGGCTTTGATCCACCCCGGCAATGGTTTCCAGCAGCGTGGATCGGATTTCCGGCTGCCCCGCCAATCCCCGCGAAACATCGGCCGCGCCCTTGTCCAGGATCTCGCGCGCAGTCAACTTGTTCCCGCGCGTCTCGGAAGGATTCGAAACGCTGAAGACGTTGACCAGCAGCCGCGTAACTTGTTCGGCCTTCTCGCGCTCGCGGGTGGCGCGCCGCGCCAGGATGCCCATGCCGGCGCTGAAAGCCACCAGCAGCAGTGCCAGCGCGCTCACCAGCACCACTCCGGTCTTGTGACGCTCCAGGAACTTGGCGCCGCTGTAGCGCCACGTGTGGCGGCGCGCGATGACCGGAAAGCCCTCCAGATAACGCCGGATGTCGTCGGAGAACTGGTCGGCCGAAGCGTAGCGCAGGGAGGGCGCCTTTTCGATCGCCATGGCCACGATGTTATCGAGGTCGCCCGCCAATTGCCGGTTGCCGCTCCCGATACTGGCCTTCTCCACGGCGTCTTCGCAAACTTTGCGTTCCAGTTGCGCCGGAGTCAGATCGCGTGTCTCATATGGCAGGCTACCGGTCAACAGTTCGTAGAGCAGCACACCCAGAGAGTAGACGTCGGCAGAAGTTGTGATCGCCTCGCCGCGGATTTGTTCGGGGCTGGCATAAGCCGGCGTCAGCAGCCTCTGGGCGGTCGCGGTCATGCGTTCCGCGTCGCCGCCGATGAGCTTCGCAATTCCAAAATCCAGCAGTTTCGGCGTCCCGTCCGCAGTCACCAGAATGTTCCCGGGCTTAATGTCCCGATGCACCACCAGGCTGCGGTGCGCGTAATGCACCGCCGCGCATACCGATCGGAACACTTCGAGCTTCTGCTGCAGAGACAGCCGGGCGCAATATTCGTCGATGGGCTGCCCGTCGACATATTCCATAACGACGTAGGGCAGTCCGGACACGGTCGTGCCGCCGTCCAGTAGCCGTGCGATATTCGGATGCTCCAGGCTTGCCAGGATCTGCCGTTCTCCGCGGAAACGTTGCAGCATCTCGGGTGTGGCCAGCGTAAAGTGCAGGAACTTGACAGCCACCTCTTTTCGATACTGATCGTCGGCGCGAATTGCCAGGTATACCGCGCCCATGCCGCCGAAGCCCAGGCGGCGCACCAACTGATAGGGTCCGAGACGATCGCCGGCGGCGGGTTGCTGCTCTTCGGCGGCGCGGGCGGCGGAGTGCCGCACGGCATTTTCCATTTTCCCGGTCGCCCGTTCGTAAGCCAGAACCAGCGAAAGGACCTCGTCTCTCATGCCGGTATCGTCCGGGCTTGCCTCCGCCAGAAACGCCGTTCGCTCGGAAGGCTCCAGATCCATAGCTGCATTGAAGAGTTTCTCGAGGACGCTCCAATCCAATTCGGCCCGATCCTGATCTGGCGGGGCTTGCGGCACGGTGTCGCGTGCTGGTGCGGGTTCAGGCATCGCCGGGCGAGAGTTCGTGATAGAGCCACGCTTTCGCCATGCGTAGCTCGCGATGCAGGCTGGCGCGCGATACACCAACGCACTGGGCGGCCTCCTCGTAGCTGAGGCCTCCGAAAAAGATCAGCTCCACGACTTCAGCCTTCCGCGCATCCAAGGAAGTAAGCCGCGTGAGAGCTTCGTCCAGAAGAACCAGGTCCGCGGCGGGCTCCGGCGAGATCACGAGCGCTTCTTCCAGTGAAACGCGTCCGGCTTCCGGCCCGCGCTTCTCGCGGTTCCTGCTGCGCGCGTAATCCACCAGCACCCGGCGCATCGCCTTGGAAGCTACCGCCAGGAAGTGGGTTCGGTCCTGCCAGGGAATGTCGGCGCCCAGCATTCGCACGCAGGCCTCATGCACGAGAGCGGTCGTGCGCAGGGTGTGATCCGGCCGTTCGGAGAGCATCTGGCGATGCGCCATGGCACGGAGCCGATCGTACAAGAGCGTCATCAGGCGGTCGAAGGCCTGGCCGCTTCCAGCGCGCAAGTCCCGCAGAAGTTCCGTCTCGCCTTGCTCTAGCCGCGGCGCGGGCTCCATCGCTTCCCTCTTCAGTCTCGATTATGCCAAAAAAATATCCGGCCGTTGTGAGACTCCTCAGCCGGCCGCGGCGCTATAGACCAGTGAAGGCGCGACACTGCGCCTCAAACAGCTCGGAAAAAATCGAAAAGACAAAGTGAAAGGATAATCCCATGTTTAGAACGAAAAGAATAAAAGCAACGGTTCGCCCCACACTGCGAATCACAACCTGTTTACTGGCCGTCCTTTGCGTCGCGGGCTCGCGCTCCTCCGCGCAGGATGCAACCTCTCACCCGCCAACCATCGTGTCGGCCACAGCCGACTTCGCGGTCCAGCCGCCGCAGCTCACTATTACCGGAACCTACTTCGGTTCGTCCAAGCCCACCGTGAACCTGGATGGCCTGCCGCTGTCCGTAGCGACCTTCACTGCGACGAACATTGTGGCACAGTTGTCCGCCAACCAAGCCGCCGGATCGTTCCTGCTCCAGGTGAAGACCGCCAGCGGCCAGCTCGCCGCGTTTGACGCTACGCTTGGCACTACCGGACCCCAAGGCGCACCGGGTCCACAAGGACCGCAAGGACCACAAGGCCCTGGTGGACCGCAGGGACCACAAGGAGTGTCCGGACAGGCAGGGCCGCAGGGAACCACGGGGTCGCAAGGGCCCGCTGGACCCGGGACCAACCTCCAATTGACTCAGCTCCTTTATAGCCAAGCCCCCTATACCGCTGCGAACTTGTATTTGGGCTGCAACGCGGGCGGCACGGTGGTCGGAGGAACGTGTGGGAGCGCGGACACGTTTCCCGCGTCAGCGAACGTCGTGGTAAATGGATCTGGTCTTAGCGGGGACGGAGCGTACTGGATCTGCAAAACCGCGAACAACGATTTGTTCAACAGTCACCCTATTGCTTACGGGTCGCTGTGCTCATACCCCGTCAATGCAGCGGGCGCCAGAATGGCGAAGCCGGCGGGGAAGGTGCAACAGGCTCCGCTGCCCGCACCTGCAAAACACTAGCGTTTGCTTGCGAAAATCCGCGGTGGCGCAGGCCCTTCCTGCCGGGCCTGCGCCACAGCAGAATCAAGCCGTCCACACAAGTCCGACCTCGCACCAATTCAGGCTGCACTGCTTCTCGCTCGAGCCGGCAGCCTGACCTGTTTTGCCGGCTGATGACCTCCGCAGTCGTGCCAGCCCCCGCGTCGATCCTCGGAAAGAGGCCAACGGCGTTATCGTTCATTGGACTGAACCCGCTATCGGGGTAGTGGGGGCCGTGGTAGGATTTGGCAGGTGACCGGGTTTAGTTCTATGCGTCGTATCGTGAATGCGCCGGCGACCAGCACCATCCTGCTCTCTAACATCCGGCGGCGGCGCAGTCCCGATACAACCGAAAGCCATTGTCGGAAAGCATTCTGTCCTCGCAGCAGCTACACGAGGTTGTGAGGTTGCCTCTGCGCACCTAGGCCAGCACGTTTGCCGCACACTGCGGGCTTGGCTGCGTGCGAACATAGGACGTTCTCGGCACAGCGGGCAATAGGCTGTCGGGCGGTCGCAGTCGGTTTCCTGGGCCACCAAGCGCTCATCGAACTCTCCCGCGCCAACTCGCCGCCGTCGCTCAGCCGGCGGTCATTTGGATGTGTGCCGTTTTCGCAGCAGGTGTGCCAAACAGAGCGGCTCATTTTTCCGAAATACGTGTAACCTCGCGCATGCCGCGCGCATCAAATCAGATAAGCGCATCGTTAATCTTATATCTATGAAGCTCCTACCCGCATTCCTATTCCTCTCAATAGCGTTGCTTCCGCCCGCTGCCCTGGCAAAGAAAGCCGCCACCGAGTACCCTGCAACATACGCGGGCGGCAGCCTGCCGCTCGACCACCACAAGGTCCGCGCCGCGCTGGGCAAGGATGAAGTAATCTTCATGCAGGGCGGCCGCCGCATCGCTGTTCCGGTTAAGAACATTACCGGGATCTCGTGCGGCACCGACCTGCGCCGCCGTCTGGGCGCCTCAGTTCTCGACGTTGTTCCGTTGATGCACCTCGGCGAGAGCGCGGATCACTACATCGGAGTCGCCTGGACCGGCGCCAGCGGAAATACCGCCCGCGCGCAAGTGCTCTTGAAGTTGAGCCGCGGCGAATATCGCGACTTTCTCGCCGCGCTGGAACAGGTGACCGGCATCAAGGCGGTCAACACCAATCAAGTGCCGACCGTAGTCCGATACGAGATCTGAGCCGGGCCCGCTTACTCGCACCGCAGCGTTATCGCAGGGTCCACGCGCGCCGCGCCTCTTGCTGGAATAAACGCCGCCAATACCGCAAGGCCTGCCAGCCCAGTCACGGCTAGGGCCAAGACCGCCGGATCGCGCGCCTCGACCGCAAACAGATAACTGCTCAGCAGCCGCCCGGTCGCGAGCGCTCCGGCGGCGCCGAGAATAAGCCCCGCACCGATCCACTTCAGCGTTTGCCAGACCATCGTGCGGATCACTGCCGGCGCGTCCGCGCCAAGTGCCATGCGGATGCCGATTTCCCGCGTGCGTTGCGACACCGAATGCGCAATGACGGCGAAGATGCCCGCCGCCGCGAGCGACACCGCGACCGCCGCGAACACCATCAGAAGCATCAGCACGAAACGGCGGTTGGCTACATCCTGGCCGATCAGTTGATCCATCGTGCGGACAGCGGCCAGCGGCTGATTGCGGTCCACCGCCCAGATTTCTTTCCGGGCGGCGCGCGCCAGCGCCACCGGATCGACGGAACTGCGCATGAGGAAAGTGAAATCGCTGGGGGCCATTTGCGAGTAAAGCAGGAACATCTCGGGCCGCGGGCCATAGGCCAGAGACAGGTGCCGAACATCGCCCACGATGCCCACGATCTGAAACTGTTGCGGGATGAATCGCATGTCCCATCCTTGCGGCGTCCGGACGCGCACGATCCGCGGCGTCTCAATCACTTTGCCCACCGGATCCTCGTGCGCCCAGTAGCGCCTGGCCATCGACTGGTTAATCACGCCCACGCCGCGATCGCCGCGCGCCAGCAGCCGCCCGCGGATGAGAGGGATTCCCATGGCTTCGAAATAGCCGGGAGTCACGGCGCGGAAGCCCGCCTCGCCGATCTCCTCGGAAGCGCCCGGCAGCCTGAAACCATTGTAGGCACTTTCCTTGGTCATGGGCATGACATTGATGGCCGCCGCGGCGCTGACTCCGGGCACGTTTTCGAGCCGGGCCAGCACATTCCGCACGAACTCGGCCCTTTGTGCAACCTCCACGTACGTGTTTTCGGGTAGTTCCAGGTCGATCGTGAGCAGCCCTTTGGTGTTGAATCCGGGATCGACCGAGAGTAGCCGCAAGAAGCTCTTCATGAGCAGCCCTGCTCCCGCCAACAGCACCAGCGAGAGCGCCACCTCAGCCGCGATCAGGATGCCCCGCACCCGCTCTCCCTGCCCGGTTCGGCTGCCCGGAAGCCGGGCGCTCAGATTGGCGCGCGAGGCCCGCCAAGCCGGCAGCATGCCAAACGCCACGGCCGTCACGAGCGACAGCGCTGCTGCGAAGCCCAGGACAGTCCAGTTCAGCCCGAGGCCGCCC
>CABEEC010001114.1_pt1 | contig 13040 bp, 6 predicted proteins | sample 3423191 | NCBI WGS metagenome assembly CABEEC01 (sample SAMEA5534333, study PRJEB31848) | metagenome | biome: tundra; feature: field; material: soil | place: USA | collected 2013-05 | depth 0.15 m | reverse complement strand
CTAGGGCAGATCCGGTAGCCATTAGGTAGCAGTCGATAGCGGCGAGAGCGGGGGAGCTTCTCAATCAGACCTTTGGCGCGCAGCTTCCAGAGCTCATAGCGGAGCGCACCGAGAGCACACGCGTCGCCGGTGATGCCGAGGGCTTCGGCTACTCCCACTCGCAATTCTGCGGTGGTGAACGTATCCCCGGCGGCCACATGGGAGAAGCGCACCAGAGAACTCATTAGAGCAAGCTGCCGAGGATGATCGAGCTTGAGTCCTTGCCGTTGGGAAGGACGGTCGTCTCAGCCGGCTTTTTCAGTTCACCGCGATCCAGAAACGTTTCCAAGATGTCCTGCTGAACGTCTTGGTATCGGTTGGTGATGCCCTGCATTTTTTCTCGCAGTGCACCGAGATTCTCGACTGCCTTGGGGATGTTGTAATCCTGGCTGACGTTGTTCGTCGCGGCTTCAAAGCGCAGCACGTCGTGATCCCGCACATAGTGTTTGGCGAAGCCGTTCTTGTAATAGCTCCGCATCACCGGGTTTCCCAGATGCATGCGAAACACTGATTTCAGGATAAACACCCACGAGTCCACCCCGGTTCAACGCTACCTGAGTATCATATCGGTAGAATCAAGACCATTCTACAGGGAAGCGCTGCCGATACCGATAACGTCGGTGGAGGCACCGTGTGATCTGGGGCCCATTGAAATCTCTCCTGGTTGCGGCCCTTCTGGTGCCCGCGGCTCATGCCGAAGAACCGTCGATCCAGGTTGACTCGTCCGTCGAGGCTAACTACGCATGGACTTTCCCCTCTCCGCCTGGAGAAGTGGAGCCGAGCTTGGGCTTTCTGAGCCAAACGCGGCAGTTGCGTCTAACCGACGCAACTATCAGCCTGAATTCGGACTGGGGTCGCGTAGGGTTCCACCTCGAAGGTGGCGATGGCGATTTCTATAAGCTGGCTATGGCTGAAGACTCGTGGAAGGGACCAAACCAGTATATCTCCCAGGCCTACGTCTTTGGCAGACCCTTTGGCAGCTTGCCGATTCGCATCGAAGCCGGAAAGTTCTCACCAGCGTTGGCGCGGAACTGGCCCAGAGCGATCGGGATTTCAATACATCGAGATCCCTAATATCCTGGTACGGCAGCCCGCTCTATCATGTCGGAATCGGGAGCAGCGCGCCCATCACGGAAAGATTCACCATCGGCGCGCAGTTGTTGAGCGGTTGCAATACGACCGGAGGCGCTCACGGCCATCAATCGATGGCCTATACGGCAGCTTGGGCGGGCAAACACTGGAGCTGGTCCCAACTCTACATGGGTGGAAACGAGAAGCTCGTAGGGAGGGGATGGCGGCAACTCAGCGACACCGTTTTCACCCTCAATCCGTCCAGCAGGGTCACCGGATATGTGGAGATGTTGGCCGCGGTCGAGAAGAGAGTCGCTTGGGGATACGATAGTTGGTACGGTTGGGCGACGGCCTGGAAGGCTTCGCCACGAGTGAAGTGGAGCTTTAGCCCTCGCTTGGAATGGTACAACGATCGTACCGGGGCAACCACAGGACTCGCGCAGCATATCGCCGAGTGCACCTTCACTGGAGAGTATCGTGCCCGCAAGTGGGTGATGGCGCGCCTGGAGTATAGGAGCGACTGGTCCGATCGGCCCTTTTATCCGTACGAAAGCGGTCACCAGTTCGCTCGCCGAAAACAGGCCATGATTGCGGGGATCATGTTACTTCCACACCGTGGTTGGCCTCTCAAACCGATAGACTCCGCCGCAACTCCCAGAACATGAAACAGCTTGAACAACGCGCCGAAAAACAGGCTTCATGTTGGCTCCTGGGATGCCGGTTTGTTTGGGCGCTTGACCGCGCGCTTTCGCGGGCTGCCCTTCATTAGCGTTGCGGGAAGGTCGCTTAACTTGCCGTAATCCATTTGCAGCACCCGGTCCGCGACGTGGAAATAACGGTCGTCGTGGGTGACCACCACAACCGTCTTGCCGGCGCTCTTCAGTTCGGGCAGCAGCGTTTCATAGAAATAGCGGCGAAAATGCGGGTCCTGGTCGGCCGCCACTTCGTCGAAAATATACACGGGCTTGTCCTCAAGGTAGGACACCACCAAGGCAAGGCGCTTGCGCTGTCCGGTCGACAGATGGGTGTTGCTGAAGCGTCCGCCGCCGAACGCCGTCTTGTGGGATAACTCCATCAGCCGCAGCAAGGCGTTGACGCGCTCCGGCGCCGCGTCGGCCAGCCCGTGCAGTTTGTCGAACAAGTGAAAGTCCGAGAAGATGGCCGAAAAAAGGTTGCGGTAGGATTGGATGTTGGCCGGACCTATCTGCACATCGTCGACGCGGATGGCCCCCTGCGCCGGCCAGTACAAGGCGGTGAACAGCTTCAGGAAGGTCGTCTTGCCGCTGCCGTTGCCGCCGATCAGGAACAGGATTTCACCGCGCCGGACCTCACCGTCGATGGGGCCGGCCTGAAACGTGGCGTTGCCGTCGGGATCCCGATAGGTGAATGAGACTCCCTCGAACCGGATCGCGTTGAAGGAACTCATGTCGACCAGGGGCGATGCTTCGTATCCGGTGGATTTCGCCAGGCCCACGTCCAGGGTCGCTTCCAGGCGCTGCAGGTTGTCCACCGTCACATTCACCTGCGAGAGCAAGGGGATCATCACAACCACGTTGGTCAGCGGTCCGAAAAAGAACAGAATGGCAGCGACAATCTTCGCAGCCGATCCTGAAAACGATGTCGCTATAACGGGCAGAACAAAGGCGACAGCCCCGAGTAAGATGACGAAAAACATTTCGATGAAGATAATATTGTTCGAGAAGAGAACCATGACGCGGGTGCGCACATCACGGACGCGCGTGGCGGTGGATTGGAATTCCTCGAACACGTCGTCGCTTTTCAGTTTGTTGATGCGGAGTTCCTTGAACCCTTTCAGCAAGCCGTTGAGAGAATCGAATAGTTCGTCTTCCCGCTTGGATGCCTCCTGCAAGCCCTGGTCATAGGCTGCGCGGTCCTTGAAATATTTGCCGGCGCCGGCCGCGATCAGGATGACGCAAAGCAGCATGGCGACCGGCGACACCAGGGCGATATAGCCCATGGTGCAGACGATCATGACGGCGCCTTGGGCGGCGGCGAACAGCGGCCGCGTTGCCTGGCCGATGGCCGCCGTGTCGCGGCTGATCCGGGAATGAATGTCGGCCTCGCCGATGGATTCCAGCGTCAGCAGGTCGGAGCGGCGGATCTTGTCGGCCAGCCGCAACCGCACGCTGCAAATGGCGGCCTCGGTGATCCTGGTGGATTCATAGAGGATGTAGCGCAGGGAATAGACGAACAGCGCGATGGACAGGCCGAACCACAGAAAAAGCCGCCAGGACGGTCCGCCTCCCTTCAAGGCATCGACCGCGGCATTGATTACCGCCAGGTTCATTGCATTGGCAATGCCGGAAGCGGCCGTCAGTACCAGCAGTTTCCGGTCCAGAGCGTGGGTTTCACGCTGTAGGAAAGCGAAAATGCCGAACCGCTTCAATTTGTTCATGAGGCACCAGGGGCGATGCGAACGCGCATTGGATGTCGCACAGGGCCGGAGATAATTTCATGGCCGTTGATGACTTGGATGGTGCCCGCTTCCCGTTGCAGCGTGTTGGTGGCTTCCAGGTCTCTGCACACAGCAAGACCTGTCGATCCTCCCAGAATACCGTAACAGCCTTGGTGGGGCAGGCTCTCAGCCTGCGCGGGACTCCCAGTCCCGCCTGGACATTTCCACCAGCCCTGCCAATGCGGAGCTGAGAGCTCCGCGCGGACTGAGAGTCCGCCCCACATCATTCGCAGCGGACGCCCCATGCACACTGTCATTTCGAAGAGCACGAATCTCCGGGTGGCAAAGATCAAGATGGTTACGGCGCCGTGAGTGCTCCGCCGTTTGCCGTCACCTTCATTCCCAGCGTTAGCTATACGTCTCGCTGAGCTGCGCCATCACGGCACCCTTGAGCCGGAAGTACTTCCGGAAGGTCTCGCCCGCGGCCTGCAGGTCGATGACTGCGCCGCTGCCCTTCACGTAGTGCGCCAGCGACGCGCAGGAGTGTGCGAAGTGCGCCTTCTCGGTGCCGCCGCAATGGACCGTGATCCACGCCAGCGCGCGGCGTGCATCGTGATCCGAAAGCCCCATGTCAGTAGTCGCCCAGTTGTAGAACGGTGTTGCGATGGTCTCAAGCTCGGCGTGAGTGTAGCCCTCGTGCACCAGCAACGAGTAAATGCCGACCATGACAGGCGATCGCAGACGCGACGCGTCGAGCCAGGATTTGAACTCCGCCGCGGCCGGCAAGCAGTATTGGCGACTCTGCCATTGGTCGTCCTGACCGGCAAACTCTGTCGCCATGCGATAGTACAGCTCGAAGTGGAGCGCTTGGCCGCCGACGCCCAGGTCTTCGTCCGCTACGCGGTTCATGCGGCCCGCGGCGCGAAACAACGAGAGGGCCCTGTCTGTTTCGGAACCGCCGGCCTTCGCTTCGCCCTCCGCGGTCATGCGATTGGCCAGACCTTCTACGGACATCGCGGAGTTGTTGGTTTTTTGCCAAGATGCAAAAAACCGCCGGCGAATGTCGAGTGCCTGGGTACCTGCCAGAAAACCGCCAAAACTCCGCGCAATCGCCTGCACGGACTCTTTCTCGGCGTTGAGGCTGTCGAGCAAAACTTGGCGCAGTGGCTCGTGTTCGAGCTGGCTGTACGCGTCCTGCATCCCCAGGAACAGCGAAGCATCGCCGTTCGACGCAATATCCAAAACCGCCCCGGAGAGGCCCGCATTCGAGTTCGTAACGTTAGACAAAGACATAGAAGTAGACGTAGACATTGTGATTCTCCCTCGCGGAGTGACTCCGCATGACCAATGCACCTTTGAGTTCCAGCGTGAACCGTCAGCACCGCATAACGTGCCGTTCACGCAATCGGTCCTAGTGGGGCAGGCTCCCAGCCTGCGCGGGACTCCCAGTCCCGCCTAAACATTGAGCCGTTCCACGTGGCTAGGGCATGGGCCACCTCCCCACTCGAAGCCATCCTCTCAACTTGATGCCCCCCTGGCGGCGTTCGACAATGACTGCGGCGAGAAAAGCCGGGCCGCCTGGCGCAGCATTTCCGCCTGCCCTGCCATCGGAACCGGCGGCCACGCAAACCCCAGCCTGGTCAGCAGGGTCTGGGTGCGCCCCGAGACGATTTCCAGCCGGCGCGCCCGCTCCTGCGGCGCGAGGCCGCGATATAGCCCGAAGTTTTCCAGGGTCTCGGTCAGCGCGGCATCCATCCCGGGCTCGTCCACCGCCTGTTCCAGCCGCTTCAGGAAGGCGTCGAAACTGCAGGCGCGGACTCCCTCCGCCGCAGTGACGAAGCCGGCCAGCGTATCCCTTCGGGCATTTTCCAGATGATGGGTTTCGTTGGTCAGATCCGCCGCGCCCGCCAGCAGCACCAGTCCGCGCGCCACCATATCGACATGGCACAGCCACAGATGGGAATCGTCGGGCGCTACTCCCAGGCACAGGAAAGCAGCGAGTTGCCGGAAGAAGGCGTTTTCCCCGATGTTGAATTGCAGCGGTCCGCCCTCGGCGGCAAACACCAGATTGCCGACCCGGTGGATGCAGGCATTGGCGAGATCCTGCCGGGCCGCCCCCACCAGCCGCTCGGCCTCCTGCTTGCTGCGGATGTAGTAGTTCTCGTCCAACACTTCGGGCACGGCGTCGTATTCCGTGAACAGCCGGAAGCCGTTTTCGGGGGCCTTCCCGCATGCCGAGAGGGTGGAAACCAGGTGGAAATCCGCCGGGTTCGCGGCGCGGTGGGCCGCCAGTTTCAGCAATCGGGCGGTGGCGGCCACATTGTCGGCATGGAATTCCCAATAATGGCCGAAATGCTTGACATTGGCGGCGCAGTGGAAGACCGCTTGCAAGCTGTCCGCCAGGCGATCATGGGCCTGCGGCGACAGGCCCAGATCGTCCCGGCGCAAATCGCCCGCCAGCACCGTAAGGCGGGGATTGTCCCACAAGGCGGCGCCCTTTTCCGGGCCGAAATAGTGGCAGAGAGTCTCGCCCAGGCGGGCGCGGGCCGTGCGGTCGTCGCCGCTGCGCACGAGCACGCTAACCTGGCGGTCCCGGCTGGCCAGCAGTTCGCGCAGGAGATAGCTGCCCAGATAGCCGGTCGCCCCGGTCAGCAGAACCCGTCCATAATCCCGGCGTTCCCCCGCACCGTCCTGCCGGTAGGACTGGTTCCGCATCTCATAAGCGCGCCGCGCGGCGTCCAGGGCCGCGTCGCGCTCCGCCTCATAGGCGGCAAGCCCCTCCCGGTAGCCTTGCCAGTGCCGGGCGGCGGATTGGATCAGCGTCCGTAGATGTTCGGGCCGCGGCCGGCAAGTGCAGGCGAAATCGGCCAATCGGGGATGCTCGTAGAGATCGTTGATAGTGCAGTGGACCGTGCGCCGAAGCTGATTGACCGCTGAGATGGCCCGCAGGCTGTCGCCCCCCAGGTCGAAGAAATTGTCCTCGCGGGCGATGGACGGGCGTTTCAGGCAGTCCGCCCACACTTGCGCGATGCGCTGTTCCATCCCGTCGCGAGGCTTAGTGCCCCGACGGTCGATGCCGCTCGCTTCGGCGGGGTTGGTTCCCCGCTCGGAAACCACGCGCAACAGCGCCGCCCGATCCACCTTGCCGGAGGTGTTCACCGGGATGGCCGGCACCCGGATCACGGCCGCGGGCAGCATGCAGGAGGGCAGCGTCCTGGACAGGTAATCGTGCCATGCCGCCTGGGTGGGCTCGGCCGCCCCGGATTGAAGGCAGACGAAAGCCCACAGGGTTTGCATGCCGCCGGGTTGGGTTTCCACCACGGCGACTCCCTGCCGCACGCCCGGATGGGCGCCGAGCCGATGCTCGATTTCGCCCAGTTCCACCCGTTGCCCGCGCAGTTTCACCTGCCCGTCGGAGCGGCCCAGGATCTGCAGCTCGCCAGAGTGGGTCCAACGTCCTAGATCGCCAGTCGAATAGAGCCGGCCGGCGGGCGTTTCCACGAAGCTGGCGGCGGTGAGATCGGGACGGTTCAGATACCCCGAGGCGAGCCCCATGCCGCCCAGCCATATGCGCCCTACTGCATCGGGCGGAACCGGCTCTCCCTGGCTGTCGCGGATATGGACCGACGTGTTGGCCAACGGCTTGCCTGCCGTCAGTCGTTTGGCGTGGGCCTCGTGGGCCGCTATCTGCCCGAAGCTGACGGCCACAGTGTTCTCGGTCGGGCCGTAGCCGTTGACGTAGCGCAGGCGCGCGGCATAGTGCAGGGCATCGGCACGATGGGGCGGCTCGCCCACGGTTATCAGGAGGCGCAGGCCAGGAAAGTCCGCCTGCTCGAAAAGGCGGAGATAGGACGGTGTCACGGCGGCGGTGCTGACTCCCAGCCGGGCCATCTTGGCCCGCATGCCCGCGATGTCGTCCATCTCGCCGCGCAGGATGGGCACCACTGCCGCTCCGGCCGTCCAGGCCATGGCCAGATCGGCAATCCATGCGTCGAAGGAGGGCGACGCGATCAGCAAGGCTCTGTCGTCGGAGCGGATATCCAGAGTGGCGTCCATAGCCACGCCGAGATTGATCAGTCCCTGGTGGTGCAACATAACCCCCTTGGGCACTCCCGTGGAACCGGAGGTATAGATGATGCAGGCAAGGTCCGAACCCCCGACACCATGCCCGATTTCGGGCGGTTGGCCATGGCTGCGGAGGAACGCCTCCGAGAGGCTTTCCGGCCGGAAGATTTGGCAGCCGGTCTCGGCCAGCGAGGCAGGCAGTCGATGCCCGTCGAGGACCACCAGAACCCGGATGCCGGCGTCGCGGGCCATGAAGGCCAGACGGTCGGCCGGCAAGTCCATGACCAGGGGCAGGTAACATCCGCCGGCCTTCCAGATGGCCAGCATGGTCTCGGGCAGGGCGATGGAGCGGTCGGTGAGGACGCCGACCGGCTCTTGCCGCGCCACGCCCTGGGCCAGCAGGGCATGGGCCAAGGCGTTGGATCTGGCGTTCAACACCGCGTAGCTTTGCGCCCCTTGTTCGGTGATCAGGGCGGGGCGTTCGGGCTGAATGCGGGCCCAATGCTCGAACCGCGCGGGTAAGCTGGGCGCCGGGTGCGGCAGAGTGGGTCCTCGCTCCCAGCCGGCCAGCAGATTCTCCTCTTCCGGCAGTAAGGCGGGCCACGGAGATCCCGAGAGCCGCCGGCCCTCGGCTAGGAAACGCACCCATCCGGCCAGGGAGTCGAACCAGGCCTCGGCGGTTTCCTTTTCGTAGATGGCGGCGTTGACATACCATTGCAGGATCAGGCTGCCGTCCAGTTGGCTTTCATGCACCAGGGCCATATCCTGGGCGGGCGCATTCAGGTGAAGCTCATAGCGGGCGGCGTTGCCGGCCAGGGGAGCGACACTGCTGAAATGGAGTTCGGCGGCCTGGGAGGCCGCCGCAGGCCGAGGGCCTGCCCCACGCGGATTTTCGGTTACCGCCAGATCGAACAGGGGATAGCGCGCCGGATGCGGCGACATGGCATGTGATGTGGCATGATCCTGGCGGAAGTCCCGATACATGCGGGCGAACGGATAGCGCGCATGTTGCAATCCCTCCGCCAGACTCCGCTGCATGGTGCGCAGGGCCTGTTCGACGGACTCGCGGCGGTGGACCTGGCACGGCACGGGCAGCATGTTGACGTAATAGCCGACGATGCGCGCTTCGCTGGCAGAGTCGCGGGTGGAAGCCGCGGTGCCGAGCAGGAATTCAGGCCGTCCGGTGCGCCGCCGCACCTCCTGGGCCATGATCGTCAGCATCAGGGCATGCAGGCTGGCGCCATTCTTTTGGGCGAGATCGCGCAAACCGGCGACGGTGGAGGCATCCAGCCGGACACGGAAGCCATGGGCGCCCTTGGCGTGGTGCAGCGTGCGTCCCAGGGGGCGGGCGAAGTCCAGGGACCATTCATCGAAAGGCTGCGGTGTATCCGGAGAGCCGTCCTTCGATCCCTTGGCAAGGGCGCCCAGGATCTTCCGCCAATAGAGCGCATCCTCCACGCAGGCTGGTCCGGCCAGATAGTTCTCCTCCTGGCCAGCCGAATGATCGAAGTGGCTGGTGACGGCGGGCAGTGTTCCCCCTCTCAGGAGAGTGGACAGTTCCTCCATCAGGACCCCGAGCGAAACGCCGTCCCCCACGGAATGGTGCAATGCGAGCCAGAAGACCGGCTGGTCCGTATCTGCCGCGTGGACCAGCCCGGCGCGCCATAGGGGAGGAGTCTCCATCGCGAAGGGTTCCCTCTGTCGCCCCCGGATATGGGCCATGGCGGTGGGCATGTCCGGCTGGAGGGAAACCTCCAGATCCGCGCCGAGTTCCGCCAGTGTGGAACGCCGCAGCACTCCGTCGGCATCCTGGTAGAAGCTGGTGCGCAATGCATCGTGCCGCGCGACCAGCGCCGCCCATGCCGAACGCCATTGGGCGGCGGGCGGGACGTCGCCCGAGGTGGCCAGAGTCAGGGCGATGTTGAAGCCACGTGTGTCGAGGCCGGCCTGTTCGGCGACCCAGAATTCGCGCTGCCCCTCCGTTGCCCGATCCGAGGAAGAAACGGCAGGCGGAGTGTTTGCCCCGCCACCTAGTTGGCGGATCCGTTGAGCGAAGCCGCACAGAGTCGGTTCCGCGAACAGCTCGCGGGCGGGGATGGGATAGCCGAGTTTCTCCTCAAGGCGGTGCGCCACGGCGATGGCCAGCAGGCTGTGACCGCCGAGGGCGAAAAAGTTGTCGTCGCGATGGATTGTGCCGGCGCCGCGGCTGGGGCCCAGCAGTTCGCTCCACAAACGGGCGATCTCCGTTTCCAGGCAGTCCTGCGGCAGGCGGTCTCCACCGCGCGGCGAACGGCCGGCCAGCAGTGTCTTCAGGGCCGCTTTGTCCACCTTGCCGGAATTGGAAAGGGGGATAGCGGGAACGGCGATCACCGTAGACGGGATCATATATGCTGGCAGGCGGCCAGCCAGATACTCACGCCACCAATCTCCCGCCGGGGCTTCCCTACCAGGCAAGGGGCGGACGAAGCCCCAAAGGCTGTGGCTCCCTGACGCATCGCCATCCAGCAGCACCACCGCCTGCGCGATGGCCGGGTGGCTGCTCAGGGCGTGTTCGATTTCCCCCAACTCGACACGAATGCCATTGAGCTTCACTTGATTGTCGATACGGCCGAGGATTTCGATTTCGCCCGTAGCGCGCCAGCGGCCCAGATCGCCGGAGCGGTAGCGCCGTCCCCGAGCCGTTTCCACGAAAGCGGCGGCGGTCAAGTCCGGCCGTCCCACATAACTACGGGCCAGGCCGGCGCCCCCGAGCCACAGTTCTCCGACCACGCCGGGAGGGACCGGGTTCCCATCCGAGTCGCATATGTCGACGCTGGTATTCGCCAAGGGGCGGCCGCAGGAAAGGTTGCCCTGGCCGCCGGAACGCAGCCTTCCCATGGTGCTGCTGATCGTGTTCTCGGTGGGACCGTAGGCGTTGAAGTACAGGTGCCGGCCCGCATAGGTTTCAACATCCGCCGGAAACGGCGTCTCTCCGCCGGTGACCAGGATGCGCAGCGAAGGCAGCGCGGCTCCGTCGAAAAGCCGCAGATAGGTGGGCGTGATATCGGCCACGGTGACATCCATTTTGGCCAGGAAGGCTCGGAAACGGTTGGGCGAACTGAGGACCTCGTAGGGGACTGGACACAACGCCGCACCGAAGGCCAGGGGCAACCCAATATCCGAAAGGGAGACGTCGAAAGACGGCGATGCAAACATCAGGCTGCGGTCGTCGCGGGTCAGGCCAATGGTCTCGCCAGTTCCCAGCACCGAGTTGACATAGGCGTCGTGGCCGATCAGCGTGCCCTTGGGTTGGCCGGTAGAACCGGACGTATAGATGATGTAAGCGGCATCGCCGGTGCCGCCGCGCAGCGCCGGGCGATGGGCATGCGTTCGGCGGAACTCCGCATCCATCTCTTCCGGGCGAAAGGGGGCGGGCAGGTCCTTGGCCAGCACAGGCGGCACCGCCAACCCGTCCAGGGCGATCAATTGGGCGATCCCGGCATCGCGCGCCATGAAGGCCAAGCGTTCCGCCGGCAGGTCGGCGGCCAGCGGCAAATAGGTCGCGCCAGCTTTCCAAATGCCCAGAACCGCCGCTGGCAGGTTGGCGGAACGCCCGGTCAGAACACCGACCACGATGCCGGGCGTGGCGCCGCGCGACAACAGTCTATGAGCGATGGCGTTGGCCTCCCGCTCCAATGCCGCATAAGTAGTGATGCCGGATTCGGTGACGACGGCCGGGTGGCCGCACTGGTTGGGGGTGTCGACGACGCCTTCGAACAACTCATGAAAGCGCACCGCCGGACGGGCCACTTGCGCGCCCTGCCCCCAGCCGTCCAGCACCGCCGCCTCGCGCGGCAGTAGGGAAGGCAGAGCCTCCTGCGCCCGCCCACGGTCCTCCGCCAGCCACGCCGCCCAACCGCGCAGGCCGTCGAACCAGCAGCTTGCCGTCTCCCGAGTGTAGAGAGCGGCATTCACGTGCCATAGCAGCAGCAACCCGCCGTCGGCCAGGGCTTCGTGGATCAGAACCATGTCCGGTCCGGGCGAGGCGTCGGTAAGTTCGTAGCCCACGGTTCCAGCGCCCCCATCCGCGAGTGCGGAAGGCCGCGTCAGGCGAAGCGATGCCGGGCACGGGCCCGAACCGCGTTCCGGATTTTCTGTGACCGCCACATCGAAAAGTGGATAGCGCGCGGGGTGGCGCTGCTGAGGCCGCTTGCTCCAGAAACCGTGGTACATGCGCGCGAAGGGATAGCGCCCATGCTGCAGCGCCGCCGCCAGAGCTTGCTGCGTCTCGCGCAGCGCGGCGCCGAAAGCGGCATCCCGCGAAAGGTGGCACGCGAGCGGCAGCATGTTGACGTAGTAGCCGACCACCTGGTCTTCACCGGCGGTCTCCCGGATAGAGGCGGTGGTGCCGATGACAACGTCCGTACGCCCCATACGCCGCCGCGCTTCCAGCGCCAGCAGGGTCAGCAACACCGCATGCAGGCTGGCCTCATGCTCCCGGGCGATTGCTTTCAGCCCCTCGGTCGTGGCGGCGTCGAGACGCCTCTCGAAACGATGGTTTCCCGTTTTCGCGGTGATGGAGCGCGCGAAATCCAATGGTCCTTCTTCGAACGCCGCGTCGGGCTGCCGGGCCAAAAAGTCGCTCCAATAGCGGGCGTCCGCGGCGCAATCCGGTCCGGCCAGATAGGCTTCCTCACGGGCGGCCGACTCCGCGAAATCGCTGGTTAGCGGAGCAAGTTGCTCGCCCCGCAGCAGCGCGCCTAACTCCTCCACGATGATCCCAATGGATCGGCCATCGCCCAGCGAGTGATGCAGGGCCAGCCAGAACAGGTGTTCGCCGGAGCCCGCCACCTCGACCAGTCCGGCCCGCCACAGCGGGAGCGCGCCCATGTCGAAGGGCTCGTCCTGGCGCTGTCGCACGAAGGTCCGGGCCGAGGACATGTCGGGCTGGGTCGCAGTTTCCAGCCTTGGCTTCAGGGCCGGCACGGCCGCCCGGCGCAGGCGGCCTTCCGCGTCTTCATAGAAATAGGTTCGCAAGGCCTCGTGCCGCGCCACCAGACCCGCCCAGGCCTTGTTCCAGCCGTCGAGCGGCGGCATCGGGCCCTCGACGACACGCAGCAGGGGGATGGTGAACGTGCGCGTATCCAGACCGGCCGCTTCGGCCACGCGGAATTCCCGCTGGCCTTCGGTCGCCAGATCGCTTTTGACGGATGCCGTGGCCTGGCCATCACAGGCGGGGAGTGCGGTGCGCAGCAGTTCCGCCAGCCGCTGGGCGAAGCCGGCCAGCGTCGGGGCGGCGAATAGCTCGCGCGCGGCAACCGGCCGCGCCAAGTCGCGCGACAGCCGATGCGCCATGGTCACGGCCAGCAGACTGTTGCCGCCCAGGGCGAAGAAATTGTCCTCGCGCCAGACGCGCGCCCCCAGCAGATCGCCCCACACGGCGGCGATCCGAGTTTCCATCTCGCCCGCA
>CABEEC010001110.1_pt1 | contig 13043 bp, 10 predicted proteins | sample 3423191 | NCBI WGS metagenome assembly CABEEC01 (sample SAMEA5534333, study PRJEB31848) | metagenome | biome: tundra; feature: field; material: soil | place: USA | collected 2013-05 | depth 0.15 m | reverse complement strand
GGGTGGCCATACCTCCGAGCTTGGACCCGGAGCCGGTACGTCGCTTCAGTTGCTTTACCTGGGATTTGATAGCCCTGGCGAACTGGCTGAAGAGCCGTGGCATTGAGACCGTCGCCATGCAATCGACGGGGGTGTATTGGATCCCGTTGTACGACATTCTGGAGGAGCGCGGCATACGGGTGTTCCTGGTGAACGCGCGGGATACCAAGAACATGCCGGGCCGCCAGAGCGACATCCAGGAATGCCGATGGTTGTTGAAGCTGCAGGTCTATGGGTTGCTGAAGAACTCGTTCCGGCCTTGCGGAGGAGATCCGTATAATGCGCACGTTCTGGCGGCAGCGGCAACCACACATTGGGGATGCGTCCCGTTGCGTCCAGCACATGCAGAAGGCGCTGACGCAAATGCATCTGCAACTGGCCAACGTCATCAGTGACATCAGTGGGATGACCGGCCAAGCCATCGTCGGCGCGATTCTGGAGGGGGAAAGGAATCCGCAGGTGTTAGCCAAGCTGCGCGATCCGCGCATCAAGGCCAGCGAAGAGGTAGGGGCCAGGAGCCTGGAAGGGAACTGGCGGGAGGAACTGTTGTTCGTGCTCAAACAAGAATCGGAAAGCTTTCAGACGTTTCAGAAAAAGATAGCGGAATGCGAGCAGGCGCTCTACCAACATTACCAAAGCATGGAGGCCAAGGCAGATCCGCAACAGTTGCCGGAGGTGCCCCGCGACAAGCGGGCCCGTGGCCGCTACGTACCGGAAAGTTTCAATCTGCGGGACGAGATGTACCGGGTAAACGGCGGTGGAGCTGACGGCGATCCACGGTGTGAATGTATTGACGGCCCAGACGGTGCAGGCAGAGGTGGGCTGGGACATGCAGCGGTTTCCGACGGAGGCGATTTTGTCTCGTTTCCGGACCTGAGTCCGAAGAATAAGATCAGCGGGGGCAAAATCATAGGCCGGGATAAGCGTAAGACGAAGAATCGAGCGGGTCTGGCGCTACGCCTGGCGGCCGGCACGCTGCTGGAGAGCCAGACCTACCTAGGCGCTCAATATCGCCGCTTCCGCACCAAACTGGGCGCCCCCCAAGCCAGGAAGGCCATGGGGGCCAAGCTGGCTCGCATCATCTACCGCATGCTGAAATACGGCCAAGAGTATGTGGACAAGGGCAATGAGTTCTATGAAGAGAAATATCGGCAGCTACAGATCCGGCGGCTCACCAAGAAAGCTGCCGAACTTGGTTTCCAAATCGTGAAAGCGGCCTAAAATCCAGCAGTGGGTTTCTGGAAAGTCCTGCGGCCGGCGTTCACGCCGGCCTACTCACCGCTCGGAAACCGACTTCTCCGCGAGTTCGCCGATAATGGGGAGCGCGTAAGCTTCGTCCCGGCTGGCCTTGATGATCATGAAGATCGACATGCCCAACAAGACTAGCTGGATGAGGCCGTTGAGGGGCACGTGCCGGACGACTGTGAAGACGGGCTTCAGTACCCAGTCTTCGATAAGGTACGCCACGAACAGATACAGGCCTTGAAAGGCGTGGAAGCGGACTACTCGGTTGGCGCGAAAGCGTTCCGACGCCAGCACGATGATCGAACAGATCCAGCCGAGTCCGGGAATGTAGCAGAGGATGGAGGCCGTACGCGGCGTGATCGACGCGAACGGGTCGGCGGGACGCGGTGGAGCATTCGGCTGCCGGGCGCCGCACTTGGCGCAGAAGACATCCGCCGCGTCCACCGGGTTCCCGCATTGGCTGCAAAAAGGCATCCGTAACTTGATACGTTACGCTAAAGCGCAATGTTCCGGCAAGCCGGTGGCGCGAAAGCACTTGCAGCCACGGCATGGAAGCGCGGGCTTCCCGGCAGTTTCCGCGGGGCCGCTGTCACTTCGCCGTGAAAGACACGGATGCGGCGTGGTTCTCCCACTCCAGTTGCAGCTTGCCGGAATTTCCCCCGCCGCTCGAAAGCGTCATGTTGTAAACCTCCACCAGCGCCGCCGGCTTGCTCATATCCATCTTCACGCGGCCCAGGTCCATGTCCTTCTTGTAGGCCAAGCCCCACTCTTTGGTGTCTTTACTGACGATCAACTCCCAGTGGTCGGGATCGGCCACATTGGCGAAAAGAGTGTAGTCGCCCGCCGGCACGTGCAGACCCTGGATATCCAGATCGGCCTCCGTGTGAAGCGCCGTGGCGGAGTTTGCGCCCGCGCGCCAGACGGGATAGTGCGGGTCGTGCGAGATCTTGCCGCCGTCGCCGAAGATCTGCCGGCCATGTACGGAAGGCGCCGAGTATTTGATTGTAATGGTCTTCCCGGCGATGGTGACCGAGGTGTCCGCGGGCGGACTGGTAAACTTCTGCGCGAAACTCAGACTCGCCGTCATGGCGAGGGTGGCACAAATCAAAACGAACTTGGTCATTGGTTGTCTCCTTGACGATTCGGGATTGGGGTATCTGCGGGCCGGCGGACCATCTCCGGACCGCGAATGCACCCTACATCACTAGCCTACCGCAACCCGGAGGTGTGTGAGGTGGTGGCGCGGGCTCGGGGTCCTTAACCGTTTTGGGGAAACTGCTCCCTTGCGGTCGCGGCTCGGTAACGGACGCGTTGATCTCGCAAGGGTTACTGAGCTGCAAGCGTAAGCGAGCGGGTGCATTCCCCAAAACGGTTAAGCTCCCGCGGGCTCGCAGGACGATCCGCGCGACTGCGGGCTTGCCTTTATTGGATCGTAGCCACAGGATCGGAGCTGTCACCCTGCGTGCCGCTGTTGGGATGGTTTTCCGAAGCAGTGTTGCCGGCACATGCCAGGTTGATCCGCCCGAGAGAACGCAGCGCGTTGCGTCGTACCAGGGGATCTGGGTCGCGAACCAGTTGGCGCAACACGCCCGTATAGCGTTTGTCACCGGTCTGGCCCATAACCCACGCGACAGCCGCGCGAAAGAGAGCTTCCGGATGACGGGCCATTTTGATCAGGTGCGCGACGACCTCGCGGTTTTCCCCCAAGCGATGCAAACCGACCAACGCATTGGCGACCACGCGGTGGTTAGGATCTTCCAAGGCATGCCGGAACAGCGGGCGGCAGTCAACACTGGCTGGGCAGTTCCAAAGGCCCTCCACCAAGTTGGCGCGCACTCGAGCGTCTTCATCGCGTACCAGCCGTTCCATGATGCCCCGTCCGGAGATGATTTTTCCGAACATCAGCGCGGCTTTGGACCGAATGCGGCCGTCTGGATCCTGCAGGAACTGCATCATCGTAGGGATCAGCTGGGCGCCGCTGCCGAGATTCTTCAGAATCGTCAGGCCTCGCTGGCGCGCTGCTTCGGTCATCCGATCGTCGATGAGCAGGCCCTTGGCGAAGCGCGTATAGAAGTTCGGTTCGTGCTGCGTCAGCGCCTTGGCGGCGCAGACGGAGCCGTCCAGAGAGGCGGCCGGATCGCACAGCTTCGCGACCGTCCTGTCCTCGTTGCTCAACAAGCTTGCCAGAAAACGGGCAGTCCCTCCCCGGTTTCCCGTCTGGTACAGCGGTAGCAAGGTCTCCACCACCCGTTCCGGCGCCTTGGCAGCCAGTTCGTTAATTTTGCGCGCCGCCTCAGACGGGCCCCGACTGTAGAGCGCCAGCCAATAGACGACTGCTTCGGCTACGTCCTCCGGCACGGCGTGCTGAACCGCCGCGGCCTCTGGGACCAAAGTTGATTCGGCAAGTTCCAGTTCCGACAGTTCGAGCTGTCGGATGGCTTCGTCAAGCGAGGATACCGGTTCCTCAAGCGGGGATACCGGTTCCTCAAGCGAGGATAGCGGCTCCTCAAGCGAGGATACCGGCTCCTCCGGAGACGGGGGACTTTCCGTCTCAAGGCACGGTTCCGCTGGCGGGGGTCCGTCGTTAAGCCCTAGTTTGATAAGCACCGGTCGCAGCCGTCCTATCCGCGCAAGTGATCGCAGTTCCACTGCGGATGGCGCGGCCATCCGCCTTACTCTCCTATCGGCCGAAAGGGAAGACGAGTGTAGCCCGTCCGTGACAGTCTGTGTCTACGTCTCCGGAATCGGCCGGCTGGGGGGAAATGCAACTACGATCTGTGGTAGTAGCAGCGCGTCTGCGATAGTCTATTTCTACGTTTCCGCAATGCGTCGAATTAGTCCCTTGATCATCGCTGCCGTGTTTGCGCTAACCCTGGTCCCATGCATGTGCCAAGCCCAGGATTTCCGAGGCAGCCTGGCGGGCACCGTTGCCGATTCGAGTGGAGGCCGCGTCCAGTCCGCGGATGTGTCCCTGCAGGCCCCCGAGTCTTCCCTCGAACGTCATACCAAAACCGATAGCCGCGGAGAATTCCGCTTCGACGATCTGCTGCCCGGCAACTATAAATTGACCGTGCGGGCCCCCGGTTTCGCCGAGGCCAGTTCCAACGTGACAGTCGTCGTCAGCTCGGTGCGCGAAGTCGGCGTCACGCTGAACCTTCGCTCGGCGCGGCAGACGCTGAACGTGCAAGCGCAGCCGTCTTCCATCGTCACCCAGCCCGTGGATACCAGCTCCGCCGTTCACGGCGGCGCGGTCACCGCCGGGGATCTGGAGACAATTCCTCTGGCGAACCGCAGCTTCGCCAATATCGCTTACCTGGTCCCTGGGACCGAGCCGGTCGAGCCGTCCGACCCCACCAAGGCTCGTATCACGGCGGTCTCCTTCGGAGGCAGTTCCGGACTCAATGATGTGACCTCCGTCGACGGAGGCGACAATTCGGACGATTACATCGGCGGCTTCCTGCAGAACTTCTCACCCGACGCGATTCAGGAATTTGCCGTTCAGACTTCGCAGCAGAATGCGGATACCGGCCGGACCGTGGGCGGCTCCGTGGTGATTACGACCAAGAGCGGCACCAACCTGTGGCACGGTGAGGAGGCCTTCTACGAACGCGCCGCGGCGCTCAATGCGCGTTACCCCATCGAGAATCCCGCGCCTCTGCCGAAACAGCCTTTCTCCCGCCAAAACTACGTCGGCACGCTCGGCGGACCCATCGTGAAGGACAAACTCTGGTTCTTCGCTTCCGTCGAAGGCGTCCACGAAGACGCCAGCATCGCCTACAGCCCCGCCAGCCTCACCCAGTTCCAGGCTCTCGCCGGGCTGGCCGGGCAGGGCCTCATCCCGGGCGTGACTTCGATATCCGTGCCCGGCAATGTTTCGGTCCCATTCCGGGATTTCCTGGGCACCCTGCGCTTCGACTGGGCGCAGTCGTCCCGCGCGCAGTGGTTCGTGCGGGCTGCCCTCGACACCTACACCACCGACAACGCCTTCGTGGAGCAAGCTACGCTTCCCTCCACCGGCGCCACCTCGCATTCCAACTATATGAACCTGGTGCTGGGCCAGCAGTTCATCTTCAGTCCCACATGGCTGGGAGCCTTCACCTTCACCGCCAGCGGATTGCGCTTGAATGAATATCGCAACTCCGATCTCGGCTTCGCGCTGGCCTTCCCGTTCAGTTCCACCTCCCAGACCATTTCCGGCTTTGAAACCTTTGGCGACAACCAGTTTGTCACGCCGATTACGGCCTTTCCGGTACAGCGCGATCAGGAAAAATACCAGTTCCGTTATGCCGTGACGCACTCTTCCAGCCGGCACACGCCCAGTTTCGGCATCGACTTCATTCACGAGCCGGTGCTCGGCGGCGCGCTTCCAGCGACCGCGGAAAACCTTACCGTCTTCCCGCAAAATCCCGTGGACTACCTGAACAACCCGCAGCAATTCGCCGTGGACCTGACCTGCACTCCCACCGCGACCCTCGCCGTCACCCCCGGCACAACTTGTACGAGCACGCCGGCGGGCAACGGCAGCTTCTCGCAGAACGTGCAGCGCCTCGGAATGTACGCCCAGGACTCCTGGCGACCCACGCCGCAGTTCGTCTTGAACTACGGCCTGCGCTACGACACCACCTCTGGACTCTTCACGGCCTCCGGCAGGTCCCAATTGGATAATCCCGCGCTGCTCACGCTCGAGGCTTTGCAGATACCGCTTTTCCGCCAGCCGGCCGCGCCTCACGATTACCGTAAGGCCTTCGGGCCGCGTTTGGGAATCGCCTATGCGCCGAGCCAATCCCGGAACACGGTAATCCGCGCCGGCTTCGGTCTCTTTTACAACGACCTGGCGCAAAATGGCTGGGTGACTGCGTTCCAGGCCGTGAATGAGTCTCCCGCGCCCTGCGTCCACCTGTCCGATGCCGGCTGTCTTCCGGGAGCGGCCAATGGTGGCGCCGGCGCTCTAATCGATCCGGCCTACAAGACGCCTTATGCGCTGCATGCCGGCGCCGGCGTTCAGCATGCGTTCAACTCCCGTTGGACGATCGGCGCCGACTGGACTCACGAGGCTGGCGTACACGCCTACCGCCGATACATATACCAAGCCGGCTATACGCTTTTCTCGCCGCTTTTTGCCAGCGACGCCGCGACCCAACAGCAGTACGTCCCCAACATAACCGTTTTCCGGTCCGACAATCGGTCCCGGTACGACGGGCTTTCGGTCCATCTGCAAGCCAACGTTTCCCGATTCAGCCTGGTCCTGAACTATACGCTGTCGAGCGCCGAAACCTGGGGCTGCGTCCTGGGCGAACTCTTCGACTACGTGAACGGGGTCTGCAACCCGCTCCAGGCGTTTGCGAAAAGAGATTACGGGCCGTCGGGAGAAGACGTGACCCACCGCCTGGTTCTGGCGGGAACCGTCCACATCCCGGGCGGCTTTGAACTGTCGGTATTGAGCCAGGCCGAGAGCGCCCGGCCTTTCACGCTCACTACCCCTGTGGACGTGAATGGATTTGGAGATACGCTGGACGACCGGGCCGTGGTCAACGGCGTCCAAACCGGCATGGATCAATTCCGTGGCACGCCGTACATCCAGACGGATGTGCGCCTCAGCCGTCCGTTCCGTTTGCATGAGCGCTGGCGGTTGACGCCGTTTATCGAAATCTTCAATTTGTTCAACCGCAACAATCCGGGCGCCAACTATGTCACGAATCTCGCTGCGCTGCCAGTGCCGGTCAACAACCTGGCCAACGCCACTGCATTTTGCCTGAACGCGGATTGCTCCGAGACGCAACCCATCGCCAGCCTGAATCAGTTGCGCGTGCCCGCCGGCGCGCTGGGCGATTTCTTCGGTCCCGGCACCACGGTTGGCATCCCGTTTGCGGCCCAGTTGGGAATCCGGCTAAGCTTTTAACGGGGGGCCGAAATATATCGACAAATCGGTAGGTCTGTGTGCCACTTGTGCCCACGTCGAGCTAATCCGCTCGGACCGTGGTTCTCTTTTCTATCTCTGCAGGCTTTCCGCTAGCGATCCGCGCTTTCCAAAGTATCCGCGCCTTCCGGTGCTCACCTGTTCAGGATACGAAAAGCACTCCGGGGACTCCAGCCAAGCGAAGCTTCATTAAGGCGCCATGCTGGTTTCCGTCGCGAACAACGTGAATTCCGGCCGATGTTCAGGACGCCCTGCGGCACGTCACCGAGCGAGACACGGGATGGAGTTTTTTCGGACGGCTCCGGCGGTCGGAGGTGAGTCGGCGCGTTGCCTGGGCGATCTACTCCCCGGCGATCTCTAAGACCTTCTCTTCCTTACATGCTGGACCGGAGACGGATGCAAATGCAAGTCTCCGGTAGTGTATGATGTCAAGAATATCCATGCCCGAGCCGATTGAACAGCCAACCATCGTTGCGGCGGCCGGCGATCTTCCGAACCGGTTTGCGGAGCGCCTGGGCCGCGTCGACGCCGCAGCCGCGGCTGTGAGCGTCGCGCGTATGGAGTGTCCGGCGGGTTGGACCGAATCCGGGCCGACGCGGAATGTCCCGATTCGAAACCTGAGACTCGCGCCGGGCGTCGAGAAGAGCTTGCCGGCTAATTTGGCTTTCGAGGCAGCCTCTTGATATCTCCTCTTCGCGTCGCCCTCTTCACCGACTGCTTTAGCGAGGCCAACGGAGTAGCTACGCTCAGCCGGCAGTTCGCCGCCTTTGCCAGTCGCCGGCAGCTTCCGTTCCTCTGTGTGCATAGCGGGCCTCGAACGCAGGTCGCTGGCCGGCGATCTTTCACGGCGGTGGAGATCAAACGAGGTCCAGCGGCGTTTCCGCTGGATCATGATTTGTCCTGCGACCCCTTTCTGAGCCGCTACAAGAATTGGGTGACGGCGCAGGTGCGGCCGTTCCACCCGCATCTGGTACACATCACCGCGCCAGGCGATATCGGGATCCTGGGTCTTTGGGTCGCGCATACCCTGCGCGTCCCGCTGGTCGCGTCCTGGCATACCAACCTGCATGAATACGCGGGCCAGCGCCTGAACAAGCTCTTTTCCTTTCTGCCGGATACTTGGCGGGAGCGCATCTCGGTGACAGCCGAAGAGTGGAGCCTGCGCGCGTGCATGCGCTTCTATGGCTTGGCCCGCTTCCTGCTCGCACCCAACGAGGCGATGGTCCATCTGCTTCAGCAGCGGACAGGCAAACCCGCATTCCTGATGGCGCACGGCGTCGATACCGAAGCATATTCTCCACAACGGCGCTGCCGCCGGGACCGCTCGTTTTCGATCGGGTATGTGGGCCGGCTCACTCCGGAGAAGAATGTGCGCATGTTCGCCGACCTGGAGAGAAGTCTCCTCGACCGGGGCCGGCGCGATTTCCGCTTCACCCTGATCGGTGAAGGAAACGAGAGAGACTGGCTCCGCAAGAACCTCGAGTTTGGCGAGACGCCGGGCATTCTCCGCGGAGAGGCGCTGGCGGAAGCGTTTGCCAATATGGATGTGTTTGTGTTCCCTTCCCGGACTGACACCTTTGGTCTGGTGCTGCTCGAGGCGATGGCTTCGGGCGTCCCGGTGGTGGTGAGCCCCGAGACTGGCGCTCGCGTGGGCGTACGGCACGGTGTCACCGGCTTTCATGCGCCGGATGTGCATTCCTTCACAGAGAGCGTCCTTCAACTGATGAACAGTGAACCTCTGCGGCAACGAATCGGTGCCGCGGCCCGTATATTTTCTTGCTCAAGAGTGTGGAATGGCGTATTCGAGCGGTTATACTGGACGTACGAGAGGGGACTCGAGGAAACCGGCTGCAGACCCAGCGATCGGGCAATAGCGGAAAGTCAGACGACCTCATAGCGCACGATGCTGATTCTCCCGTTTCTGTTGTTCTCGATTAACCCGTCTGCGATCCGGCATGCGCCGGCCGGAACCGAAGTCCACATCCGGCTGACAACCACAGTGGGTTCATACGCGAGCAGGGCAGGTACCTCTGTCAGTGCCGTTCTGATCGCTCCCGTAAAAGCGGATGGTGAGACCGTCTTGCCGGCGGGAAGCGTGGTGTCCGGAAGCGTGAAGAGGGCCGCGCGCGTGGGGCTGGGAATCCGCCATGAAACCGCCTCGCTCGACCTGGAATTCAACCAGGTGGCCCTTCCGGGCCGCGATCCGGTTGCGCTTCGGGCGCGCGTAGCGGAAGTGGACAATGCCCGCGAGCGCGTGACCCGCGATGGCAGGATTCACGGCGTCCGGGCCACCGAAAGCGGTTCCTACCGCGTTAGCGGCTACGTCAGGGCCTTGCTTTTTCGCTGCGAGCTGCACGCAGCGATCGCCGAATGGATCGTCAAGGCTGCGGTCATCAACCTTCCGGAGCCGGAGATCTATTTCCCCGCCGGCGCCGAACTCACGCTGATACTGACCGAACCCCTGTTTGCCGCCTCGTCCGTTGAAGAGCCGGTTGGCAGCGAATTGCCCCCAAATGAGCGCGAAGCCGGGCGCGAAGCTGAGCGCGAAGACTTTCGCCGCCTGGTCGCTTCCATGCCGAGCCGGACGTACGCCACCGCACGCCAGCGTCCGTCGGATCTTACGAACGTATTGATCGTCGGATCTCGCGATCAGGTTGCCGCCGCGTTCGCTGCCGCAGGCTGGTCGGAGGCCCGTCCATTGTCCTTTGGCCGCCGCGTGCGGTGGCTTCGGGCGATCGGCCTGAGACGGGGATTCGATTCCGCGCCCATGTCTTCGATGTTGCTCAATGGGGTGCCGGCGGACATGTCCCTGGAAAAGGGCCTGAACGACGTTTCCAAGCGTCACCATATTCGCTTGTGGAAGCAGGAGGGCGGTTGGGAGGGCCAGGAGTTATGGATTGGCGCCGCCACCCATGACGTGGAGTTCGGCTACTTGCGGCCAGGCCGGCCTTTCACGCACAAGATTGCGGCAGACGTGGATCGGGAACGCGACAAAGTCGCCTACGATTTGGTATTTACGGGTTGTACGAACACCCTGGACTGGGCCGGGCGCACGAACGTTCCCAGAGTCACCGAGAACGGCACGGGGGACGCGATGACTACCGATGCCAGGCTCGCGGTGGTCGAGCTCAACGGCTGCCGCGCGCCACGCCTCTCGACCGAAACGATCGATACCGCGCCAGTGCCAGTCCACGGAGGCAAAATGGAGCTCTTTGCGCGGCGCGAGATCCTCAGCGTCCGCAGCGATCTCATCCGCAACAACTGGTATTGGCGAGGCTATGAGACCACCCGATGGATCGTTGGAATTCTTCGCACACACTTGCGGGACAGTTCCGGGACCCGGTCGTTTTTGAGCAGCTTCCGTCATTCAAGTCTCCCGACAGCATATATGCAGACCGCGTCTGTCGCGCAATGATCCCCGGCGTTCTCTCGTCACTTGTCCGGCCAGCCGGGGTTTGTTGTCCGGCGTTGTAGGATGTTAAGAATATCCATGCCTGACCTGATCGAAAAGCCAACTATCGTTGCGGCAGCCGGCAATCTTCCGAAGCGGATTGCGGAGTACGTGGGCCGCGTCAACTCCGCGACCGAAGCTGTGAGCATAGCTCGCATGGAGAGTCCCGCGGGGTGGAGTGAACCCGGCCAAACCCCCGATTTTGATGAGTACACCGTGGTATTGCGGGGCATCCTTCGAGTGGAGACAAGCTCGATGACCATTGATGTGAAGGCCGGCCAGGCCATCGCCGCCCACCGGGGCGAGTGGGTGCGCTACAGCACGCCGGAACCCGGTGGCGCTGAATACATCGCGGTGTGCATCCCCGCCTTCTCCCCCGAACTGGTTCATCGCGAGCCGTCTTGAGTGGGGCAGACCTCCAGGTCTGCGCGGGTCCTCCAGGACCCGCTTTCGCCGGCTTCAAAGCGGAACGCCACCAGCTTATTGTGGATGACATTCATCGACGATCATCGACGATATAGGTTTGCCCTACCGATGCCGCGGCGGAGTCCGATGTTCACCCGGTAATTGAAGCCATCCCTGGATATGTGACCCACCGCCGTTGGGCGAAACTTGATCTGCGCTGCCCCCATTCGTCGCCACGGCGGGCCGAAATCGGCGTTTCGCGAAAATCTCTTCTACCCAGCACCATGCCGGGTCGCCCACGTGGAGTCATGCCGGGCATCAAGTCGCTGTGGAGATGCGGCTGGGACGAGACTGCCAGCGGATTGTTCGGCACGCCAACCGGGCCCCGCGGAGCCCAAAATGGAAACTCCGGTTAACACTCCGCGGAGCTGCACCGTCTTTCCACTGAGGGTACCAGGGATGATCCTGCGAGATGTAAGGCAAAACACGCGCCGCCAGTTTCTTTGGCAGGCTGCCTGGCTGGTACCGGCGGTGGGTGCCCTGCGGCTGAGTGCGGAGGAGCCTTTCGATTCGCTGCCGGCTAGCGTCTGGAAGAACGCCAGAAACAACGGCCTGGTGATGATCCACTGGCCCGCGCCGAGCGAGCTTTCGTGGCAAACGCAAATCGTAAAGAACGGTGAGCCGGGCGAACCGCTGATAGTGGCGGGTCGCGTGTCGGCTCCGGACGGACCGACTCCCGCGGAAGGTGTCACGGTCTATGCTTACAATACCGATGCCGAGGGATACTACGGCGAAAACCGCGCGGAGTATCCGCCGCGGATCTATGGTTGGATGAAGACGAATGCCGCGGGAGGATTTGAGCTGCGCACGATTTATCCCGGCAGCTATCCGGGCATGCGCGTGCCGGCACACGTTCACTTCGTGCTGTGGGGCGGAGGGTATCCGTTGCAATGGACCGAGGAACTGAAGTTTGAAGGTGGCCGGTACATCACGCCGGCCCTGGTGGCGGAGGACGCGCAATTGGGCGAGTTCCGCACGATTCAGCGGCTGAGCCGCGGGAACGACGGCGTGCTTCGCTGCGCCTTCCAGATCCGGCTGCGGCGCGAGAGCAATTTCCATTAAGACACACAGCGGTATATACAACGTGTATCCCTCACGCATTGGCATCGGGCAGCCGGAGTCCATCCTGCTGTATCCCACGCGCACGTACGGGCCGCCCACGTCAAGCGTGCTCGAACCTGCCGGCAAACTGCACGAAGCTCGAACTGTTATACATGGCATCGTGAGTGAACAAAGAGTGATGTGCGACGTGTGTGGCGGATCGGGCCAGTGCACGATGTGCAAGGGGACCAGTAATGGCGGCCAGTGCACCAACTGCGCGGGCACGGGGCAGTGTCCGCAGTGTCAGGGTACCGGTCACAGAAAACCTGAACGCGAGAGGTAACGGAGACCAGCCTTTCAATATGCCGGTCGGTCAAGGACTTATCTCTGTTATTGCAGCGCCGTTAGCTGCTTCTGACCCGCGTTCGCCAGGCTCCCCTGAATCCGGCGCGTGAGTTCTTCCTGCCGGCCGAGTTGGATCTTCGTGTATTCCTCGGTCATGCGGACCGTGCTGTGGCCGGCGATTTTCGAGGCTTCAATGCTCGACGCGCCTTCCTCCTGCCGCCACGCGATATTGGCGCGCCGGAAAGAGTGCGGACCGAGACCGGGCAAATCGCAGCCCTCGACCGCTGCCGCCCGCCTCGGAGCTTGCCGGACGCCGGAATCCCACAGCGGCAGGGCGCTGCCGTCCGTCAGGGTGAAGACCCACTTCTCCGGGTGCGCGCGTTCCGCCGCGGCTTGGAGGCGGTAGCGTTCAACGAGATATCCCAACGTAAGCGGGCGCTTCCTGGTCTTCGATTTCGGATCGTCGATGTCATCGCGCCAGTTGCGCTGCACGATGCGGCAGACGCCACTCTGCAAGATCCACATGTGGCGCAGTTCCGG
>CABEEC010001102.1_pt1 | contig 13118 bp, 11 predicted proteins | sample 3423191 | NCBI WGS metagenome assembly CABEEC01 (sample SAMEA5534333, study PRJEB31848) | metagenome | biome: tundra; feature: field; material: soil | place: USA | collected 2013-05 | depth 0.15 m | reverse complement strand
AGCGAAGTGCCCAGCGCGCCCAGGACCTTGCCCATCATCAGCTCGAAGGGCGTCGCCAGCCCGAGCAACATTTCCACGATGCGCTGCGCCTTGTCCTCGGTCACGGCCGATAGCATCGGGCTGGATCCGACCATGACGATCATGCCCAACAGGAGCATGATGCCGAACGGCACGGCGAACTCGGCGCCTTCGTTCTTCTTGCCGGCCTCGCGAATTTCGCCGGTTTTCGGGTCGCGCGAAACCAGGCCGAATCTGTCTACTTTGACGCCGGCAAGAACATCGGAGAGACGGCTCTGGTCCACCCCGAGCCGGGCCAGACGCACGCGGCGGACACCTTCGTTGATGGAGTCGGCGAGCCAGCGGCTGGCTTCGTCGAAGCCGCCGGCGTTGCTGTAGGTCGAGACCGGGCCGGGCTTGGAATCCTTGTCGTTTGTCGCTTGCAGGGTTGCCTGCGGGGTGGCATCGAGGACGGTGGAACCGATTTCGATGAATGCAAAGAGCTGCTCGTGGCGCACGCGTTCGGACAATGCCAGGCGCTGAAGCTTGGGGTCGGCGGCGGGCGGCAAGGTTTCGAAGACGTAGCGAGGCTGTACCTGGCGATGGGTGGTCTTATCGAACAGATCCTTCGCGCTCTTCTCCTGGGCGGCCTGAATCACGGCGGCGGCCACCACGCCGGTGCCGTCGACAATGGCGATGCGCCGCTCCTTGATATCCGGCTTGCTTTGCATGAGCGCTATGCTCAGAAAGCCGCCGCCAAACAGAAGCGGAACCACCACCAGTCCGATGATGAACGCCTTGGTGCGGATGGTGGCCAGGTAGTCGCGCTTGGCGATCAGCAGAATCCTATGCAACTTGCTCCTCCCCTGCCTCCGGGCCGGCAATGCGCACGAAGATGTCGTGCAGCGATGGTTTCATTATGGAAAAGCTGGTCACGCGGGTGCGCTCGATCAGGGTACGCAACACCTGCTGCGGATCGCAGCCGCGCGCCATGCGCAACTCCTGGACTTGGCCGAGATCGCGAATCCTTTCCACGTCCGGCAGGCCATCGAGAAACTGTATGCCACCTTCGGCCGCCACCCGGATGGTATCGTTTCCGTATCGATCCTGGATGGATGCGAGGGTGCCGTCGAGGACTTTCTTCCCGCGGAAGATCATGCAAATGTAGTCGCACATGTTCTCGGCCACCTGCATGTCGTGCGTGCTGAGGATCACGGTGACGCCGCTGCGGCGCAGTTCGAGAATCGCGGACTGGATGGTGTCGGCGCTCACCGGATCGAGCCCGCTGAACGGCTCATCGAGGATCAGCAGCTTGGGCGCCGGAACCACCGCGGCAATGAACTGCACTTTCTGGCTCATGCCTTTGCTAAGCGCCTGCACTTTCTGCGAGGCCCACTTCGCCAGATCGAGCTTCTTGAGCCAGCTTTCCACTTCGGCGGTGACCTTGCGGCCGCTGCGCAGCTCTCCGTAGAACTCCAGGAGCGGCTGCACGGCCATCTTACGATACAGCCCACGTTCCTCGGGCAGGTAGCCGATCAGCTCGGAACGCGCGCCCAGCATCTGCTTGCCGAACACGCGGACATCGCCGCGGTCGGGATAGAAGATGCTGGCGATCATGCGCATGGTGGTGGTTTTGCCGGAGCCGTTCGGTCCGATAAAACCGTACACCGAACCCTCGGGAACCGTGAGCGACAGGTCGTCGACGGCTGTTACAGCGCCGAAGGTTTTTGTAACATTTGAGATTTGGACGGCGTCCATCGATCCGCAATCGTAGCAGGTTGCGTAACCACTCCGGCCTAAATGGCGATTGTTCCAGCCTGGCGATACTCAAATCGGCCGAACGCCCCGCGCGGCCCATCCGCGTGGTGGGGCCGGGTCCCCAATACCGCTAAGAACGGCACGGCGAGTACGGAAAGATCTATCATGTAGCAGGGGAGCCGTCCCGTCTGAGTCCCGGCTACTGGGTGGATCATGCCGAAGAGTTACCTGGCGGCGCTGTTGCGGCGGCGCTGGCTGGTGGGCGGCGGCTACCGGCAGGCCGTGGCGGCTTTGACCTGCGAGCGCATGGACGAAAAGATGGCGCACTACGTTCCGCACAACTCCGCCGCGTCCCGCCGCAGGGCCGCGCGCGTGACGGCCGGGGACTGGGGCCGCGTCACCAGCTTCTTCGAAATGTCCGGCGAATTGCATGAACTGGTGCGCGGCGCCCGCCGCGAGCCAATCATGCAGCCGGCTTTCTTTTCCACTCCGGGAGACCGCTGGGGCAACGAAGTATGACCAGACGCGCGCTGGCCAGGCTGTTGGGGTGGGCGCTGCTGCCGCCGGCGATGCGGCGCGGAAGTTCGGGAGACTTCAGCAGGGAACGGCGGTATCGCGCGGACGCCCAGGTTCTGGTGTTGTCGCTGCCCATTCTGCGCCGTTCCGGCGTGGGAGGCGGGAGCGCTGTGTGGCGCGAATGGCGGGAGCCCGCCGGACCGATCCGGCTGCTGGAATTCACGGGCTACTCGAACCCGGAGCGCGCCGCCGGATTGAACCGGCTGGGCCTGATCCGGGAGACGTCCCGCGGCGAGCGAAACGCAATCCGCGAGTCGAGCTATTTCGGGGTGATGACCGCGTCGCCCGAGGAGAGCGCGGCAGAGGCGCACAAGGCACTGCAGTCGACCGCCACCGAGGCCGCGTACACGGCCATCCGTGGGCGCATCGCGGGCGGCCAGGTGGAGACCGCGACCGCGCATTTCACGGGACCGGCGCGGCTTTCGCCAGACCGCCGGAACGAATTGTTCGCGCGCGCCGAGCAGGCGCTTTCCACGGCGCCCAAGAAGCCGCCTGAGTTTCGCGCCAACGGCGCCATTCCGGCCCTTTTTCTCCACGCGCTGGCGGACGCCTTGCGCACTCCCGAACTGGGCCAAACGCAATACGTTTACAACGGCCGGTTGTACCGTCTGTGGGTGCGGCACACGGCCGATCCGCGCACCGCGGCCTACTTCCGGGAGCGGGGAATTATCCGCGCGGGCGCGGGAGTCGTCCGCGTGGCTGGCAAAGTCAGGCGCGACGCGGGCGGGAAGGAAACCGAATTCAGATTGTGGATCGAAGAGGGAGCCGCGCAGCCTGTGCCGCTGCGGATCGATTTCCAGCCAAAGTCTTACCTGCGGTTGGTGTTTGAGGCGGAGGTCTGATGGCGAGCTTCGCTCGCCGTGGCTGGTGGTTGGTGGCTGGTGGTTGTGCCTGCGCCACTACCGCACCGGCGCGCGCACGGCGCGGCCGGGCGTCACTTCCTGCAGCTTGCCATCACTCACCACCGGGGTGCCATTCACCAGCACATAGCGGATGCCGATCGAATATCGGGCCGGATCTTCGTAGGTGGAAGCGTCCGTCACGGTCGCGGGATCGAAGAGGGTGAGGTCGGCGTCGGCGCCTTCACGAATGCGGCCTTTATTCCGCATGGCGGGCACGCGCTCCTGGAGGCGTTCGGCGGGCATGAGGCTCATCTTGCGGATGGCCTCCGTCAGGCTGAGCGCGCCGGTTTCGCGCACATAGCGGCCCAGGACGCGCGCAAACGTGCCGGAGCTGCGCGGGTGGCCCTTGCCGTTGCGCAGCCCGCCATCGCTGGCGATCACGACGAACGGGCTGGCGATGGCGGCATCCACCGCGCCGGGCGGAATCATGTGCAGGATTACGCCGCCACCGGTGCGGCGGTAGCGCGCGAAGGATTCAGCAGTGAGGCGTTCTCCGGTTGCGGTCCATTGCAGGTCGTGGTAGCCGATGCCCAAAGCGCTTTGCCAGCCGGGATCGAACAAGGCGGATTCGATGGCGGACATGGCGGCGGTGTAGGGGTAAAGCTCGGTAGTGATGTCCAGTTTGCGCGCGCGGGCTTCGGCGATCATGCGCAGCAGGCGCGGCGTGGCACGCAGTCCGTTGCTGGTGATGTGGGCCACATGCACGGGAGCGCCTGTCAGGGCGGAGCCGGCGATCACCTCTTCGAGCGCCGCCACGCTCTCGTCGCCGGCGTAGCGCAGGTGGACGAAACAGGTGGCCCCGAAACGCGCGGCGGCACGGAACATCTCCAGGATTTCCCAGCGCGACGCGGCGGGCGTGTAATGCATGCCCAAGCCGACGCCCACAGCCCCGTGCGCAAGGCCCTGCTCGATCTGCCGCCGGCATTCGGCGATCTCCTCATCGGTGGCGGCGCGATGGGCCGCATCGCCGGTGGGCAGGAAGCTTCCTGGATCGCGCATCACGAGCATGCGCACGGGGATGTGGCCGACGGAGACGCCGTAGTTGATCAAGGTTTGGTACTTTCGCTTGTCGTACCAGGCATCCACATCGGCGACGCCCACTTCCATTTCGAGCGCGGTGGTGACGCCGTCCATGGCTTTGTAGCGGTAGTTCTCGGTATCCTGGCCGTGCGAGTGCAGATCGATGAAGCCCGGCGCGACCACCAGGCCGGTGGCGTCGATTGTGGCGCGGCCCTCCAGCGGCGCCGCGGAAACGGCCTGGATCTTGCCGGCGGAGATGCCCAGATGGCGAACGGCGTCGAGGCCGCTTTCCGGATCGATGACGCGACCGTTGCGGATGACGAGGTCGTATTGTTGAGCGCTGAGCGGCGTCAGCAGCAGGAAGAGCCAGACCGCGCGCATCGGACGGGATATCAAGCTTTGTTGCGCGCCAGCTTTTGTGCAAGCATTGGGCGAATCACCAGGGTCACGAGCACCATAAGGACGGATGCAATGGGGATCACCAGGAGCGCGGTCTTCAGTTGGGACGGATCCTTTCCCCCGATCGCGCCGATAATGCGGGAACTGACTGCCAGGCCGATCCAACCGCAGGTGATGGCGAGCCCCATGGCGGTGGCAGTCATTCTCGGGAAGGCGTCGCCCACCATCGCCAGAGTGGTTGGGAAAACGGGGGCCATCGCCAGACCGGCGCAGAAAACCAGGATACCGGCCAGGAACGCGTCCGTGGTTTGCAGCATGGCGTAGGTGGTGACTGCCATCAGAATGGATGCGGCCAGCGTGACGGTTGGCGAGGAAACCTTAATCAGGATGCGGGAGACCACCACACGGCCGACCAGCAGGCCCAAGGCGAAACCCAGCGAGAGAATGCCGAGTGCGCGCGATTCAGGGATGCCTTGCGCGACCAGATGCCGGGGCAACCAATTCCATACGCCCACTTCGCAGGTGACATAAAGGAACAGCAGTAAAGAGAGAAGGAACAGAATGGGCCTGCCCAGAAGCTGCCCGGCCTCGCTCAATTTGAAGCCGCGCTCTCCGGTTGGCGGAGGCATGGGTGTGGCGGCATGGAGCAGGAAGGTTCCGACTGTCAATACCGCCACCAGGTAGCACAGCGCGATGGTGTTGCCGGAAAGCACATAGGCGCCGACTAGCGGAGTAACCAGGCCGCCCAGGCCGAAGAACAGGTTCAGCAAATTGAGCGTCGTGGCCCGCCGCTCCTCGCTGATATCGCTGACCAGCGCGTTTGCGGCGGTCACGATAATGCCGCCGCCGACTCCCAGCGCCAGAAACACCATTGCCAGCGCGCCGGCAGGGGAGCTTGGCACCACGAACAACGACGCTGCGATCAGGCCCAGACCCAGCAGCAACCCGGTTTTCTTGCCCTTGTTATCGATCAGCGGGCCGACGGCCAGTGAAGCGATGATGAGACCGATGGCTTGCGCCAGGGCGATGCCGCCATTCTGGTCCGGCGTGAGGCCATACTTGCGCGAGAGTTCGGGAAGCAACGTCCCGAGCATGGCCGCGATCAGGCCGTACACGAAAATAGCCAGAATGGCGGCGGGGATCAGGCGGCTTTTCGAAATGGGTGCGGACATAGAGATGTCATCGTATCAGAACCTAGGCCGGCCCAGCCTGCGACGTGTACAATCGCAGTATGCGCGAGCTTCCGTTGCAGGTGTGCTTGGCCCTCGCCCTTGTCACACGGCTTAGCGACCTCCAGCTTTGACGACCACATGACCAAAGGGCGCGCGGCGATTGCCGGCGGGGATTTCAGCGCGGCCGAAAGGGAGTACCGGGCCGCGCTGCGGGAAGTAAGGAGGCGCCTCGGAGATATGCGGGTGTTCCTGGCTTACGAGGGCTCTCGGATACCGCGGAACGGCAGCAAGATGTGCCTGCCGCAGAGCAATACTTACGGGACGCGTTGGCGGCGCGTCGGCAGGCTGGCATCGGCCCGGTGGCAGAATTGCCGGCGTGGCTCGACCTCAAGCGGTTCTACTCTGAACACAAGCTTTGGCTGGACGGCGCGGCGGCCGCCGATCGCCTCGTCGGCATCTGGAAAGAAAGCGGCGGCGGTGCACAGGCGGGCACGGCGCAATACCTGAGTGCGGCGGGCTTTTTTTACCACTCGGCCGGCGATTACGCCAAGGCCGAAGAGCGTTACCGTGCGGCGCTGCCGATCCTAGACGCGGCCAAGGGTAATTCGGCCGCGCTGGCGCAGGTCGTCGGCAGGTTGGCAAGCACGCTGGCCGCCGAGGACAAGCGCGACGAAGCAGAGGCCCAGTTCAAACGGGCGATGATGATGGCAGAGAACGGCAGATGGCCTAATTCGGCGCGCCGCGACTAGCGGGATGCCGACGCTGATGCATTGGAAAAGAGCATGCCGGTCCCGACCGCTGCCCGAGTCGGGAGGGGCGTAACCGCGCCGCAGTTGATCGATCATCCCTACCCGGAGTACAGGGAGGCGGCCCGGGTCGGCCACTTCATGGGCACTGTGGTCCTCTACATAGAAGTCGATTCGATCGGGCGTCCGGTCAATATCCAGGTGCTCGAACCGCTCGGGTTCGGATTGGAAGAGAAAGCCGTAGCGGCGGTCGAAGCGTGGAGGTTCCGGCCTGGCACCAAGGATGGCGAGGCCGTCAAAGTCGTCGCTACTATAGAGGTTAATTTCCGGCTCCTTTAATCTTTTGTTGCCTTGCGCTACCATTTGGTTGGGTTTAGATTGTGCGCAAAGTCTCACTGATCGCATCGAGCCGGATCATCGGGCGCGGCTCATTGAACTGGATCGCGGAGCGCCCCATCGTGGTCTCGTTCGAGGTCACCGACTCCTGCACCTGTTACTGCCGCCACTGCGATCATGGCGGTCCAAAGGACGACAGCGCCAATCTGCGGCCGCACGAATACCGGCGCTACATGGAGGCGTTGCGGCCTTGCGTGGTGCAGGTTTCGGGCGGCGAGCCGATGATGCGCGACGATCTGGTCGAAATCGTGCGCCAGATCAAGGGCCACAGCCGGCTGCCGTACACCATCCTGGTATCGAACTGGTCGTTGATGACGGAGGAGCGCTACCTGGAGTTGCGCGCGGCGGGCATCGACCAGTTTTCGGTGAGCTTGGATTTCCCCGACGAGCGGCACGACGACTTCCGGGTGCATCCGGGCCTTTACAAGCATCTCAGCGGGATTGTGCCGCGCCTGGCGCGTTTGGGCTACGACGATATCGTGCTGAACAGTTGCATCACCAGCGCCAACGTGGGGGAGATTGCGGCGATCGCCGGCAAGGCGCGGGACTGGGGCGTGAACCTTTGCTACAGCGCCTACTCGCCCAAACGCACGGGCCGCCGCGACTACTGCTTGAACACGCCTGAGCAGCTTCTGTCGCTCAACGAAGGTCTGGACATGGTGGAGATGATGCGCGACGAGACCAACTGGATCGTGAACTCCAGGAGCACGCTGAACGCGACGCGGCGGTACTTCGCGGAAGGCTGCGCGCCGGGCTGCAAGGCGGGCCTGCGATTTCTGGTGGTCCGGAGCGACGGCATGTTGCAGCCGTGCTCCATGCAGTTTCAGCAGTTTCCGCTGGAGGCACGCGCTCGCATGGTGCGCGACTTCACGGCGCACAACACTTGCGGCGAGTGCTACGTGTCCATCCGCTCATACCTGGACAAGAGCTTCACGCAGCTTGTAGGCGAAAACGTGGCGGAGTTCTTTTCTTTGCGGGTGCGTGAGCCGCGTTAGCGGCATATGAGGCATGGCAGGAGACAGGCCAGGAGGCCTGTCCCACCTTAGCGGTGCGCCGTGGAGAAGGCCGCTTCGGCGGTTACGGGCGCGGCAACCGGATCGCCGATGCGCATTTCCGCCCAGTTGTAACCAAATTCCTTGCCGCAATCCAAACATACGACATAGGTAGCGTGGCGCTGGCCGGAAGCCGGTGAGAAACCAGCCTTCCGCGAGGGCGTGATGGGGAACGTCGTCCTGCGGTGAGAGCATCCCAAGAAAATATTGAACAGATTATTTAACATAGCCGCGAACCCCTTCATTTGCTTAGATACGAAAACATGCTTCCTGGTTTCAACTACGCAGTGAGATAAAATTTGGATGCGGGTACTGGCCCGCAAACGCAACGCCTCACATTGGGTAGTGAGAGTTGCCGTGCAAATGTTTCACGGAAAGAGTTTGACGGCGACGGATTCCGCGATCTGTTTGCCGTGGAAGCGTCCGTTCTCGATGAAGATCTCGTTGGTGTGCATGCCTGCCACGATGACGCCCGCCAGGTAAATTCCGGGCCGCTCGCTTTCCAGCGTTTGCGGGTCGCTGCGCGGCTTCTGCGTCTCGGGATCGAGGGTAATCCCTATGGAATTCAAGAAGTTGAGATCCGGGCTGTAGCCCGTCAGGGCAAATACGAAATCGTTTTTGAGGACAACTTCGCCTTGGGGCGTGGCAACGACGATGGAGTCGGGGCGGATTTCCACAACCTGTGAATTAAAATACGCCGGGATCTCTCCGCTCTTGATACGGTTTTCGATATTTGGCTTGATCCAGTACTTTACCTTTTCGGAGATGGCAGTACCACGATGGATGAGTGTGACCCGAGCCCCGGTCCAAAACAATTCCAATGCAGCGATTGCAGCGGAGTTCTTGGCGCCAATCACCGCCACGTCGTGGTTATAGTACGGGTGTGGCTCCTTGTAATAGTGAAAAACCTTACTCAGATCCTCGCCGGGGACATGCAATAAGTTAGGCACATCATAGTACCCAGTCGCCAGGACCACCTTGCGCGCGGTATAAGTATGATGGCAACCCAGGCGGTCGGCGGTAAACACCTGAAACGCGCCATCCTGGCCGGCGATGTTGGCGACGCGCTCGTAGTCGTGGATATTCAGCTTGAAGTGGTCCGCCACGCGACGATAGTACTTCAGCGCCTCATGCCGGTTGGGCTTCTCGTTGAGGCTGGTCATGGGGATGTTGCCGATTTCGAGCAGTTCGGGCGTGGTGAAAAAGACCATGTTGGTCGGGTAGTTGTAGAGGGAATTCACCACGCAGCCCTTTTCGATCAGCACGGTGCGGATGCCGCGCTGCTGCAGCTCGATTCCACAGGCCAAGCCGGTAGGCCCCGCGCCAACTACTACGACGTCGAACGACAGGCCAGGAGGCCTGTCCCACCCAGTCCCGGTCACAGCTTGCTCTCGATTTCGTTGTAGATCGTTTGCAAGGCCGCAGGGAGCGCTGCGATGTCCTTGCCGCCGCCCTCCGCCATATCGGGTCGACCGCCGCCTTTGCCGCCAATGGCTTGCGCCAGCGCGGCAGCCAGCTTGCCGGCGTGCACCTTGGAGGTGAGATCTTTGGTCACGGCCGAAACGATGGACACGGTGGAATCTTCAACGGATGCCAAGACCACCACGGCGCTCTTCCACTTATTGCGCAGGGCGTCCACCAGTTCGCGCATCTGCTGGCGATCCAGGGCGTCCGCCTGGGCCGCGAGCACATGGGAGCCATTCACGGTATGCACCTGGCTCTCCAGACCGCCCGCCGCCGAATGCGCCAGCTTGCTGCGGAGATCCCGCTTCTCGTGTTCGAGGGCTTTTTCGCGGGCCAGCATCTTTTCCACGTGCTCGACCAGTTCGGGCTCGGAAGCCTTCAACAATTCGGAAAGCCGATGCAGTGTTCCCGTCAGTTCCTGATAGTGGCGGACGGCGCCCTCGCCCGTTACTGCTTCGATGCGGCGGACGCCCGCCGAGATGCTGCCCTCGTTGACGATTTTGAAAACGCCGATATCGCCGGTGCGCGGCACGTGCGTGCCGCCGCAAAGCTCCTTGCTGAAATCGGGCACGGAGACTACGCGCACCTGGTCGCCGTATTTTTCGCCAAACAAAGCCATTGCGCCCGTGGCCACGGCCTGCTCGAGCGGCAGCACTTGGGTTTCGACGCCGCTGTTGCGCAGGATCTGCTCGTTCACCAGCCGTTCGACTTCCTCGATTTCCGCCTTGTCCATGGCGGCATAGTGGGTGAAATCGAAACGTAGCCGGGGCGGCTCGACTACGCTGCCCGCCTGCTTGACATGCGTGCCCAGCACTTGGCGCAGCGCGGCGTGGAGCAGATGCGTGGCGGTATGGTTGCGCATGGTAGAGAGGCGCAGCGGCCGGGCGACCTCCGCGCGCAACTCGTCGCCCACGCGGATGGGCGCCGTGGCGACGATGCGATGCACGGTTAGGCCGGGCACCGGTGGATAAGCAGTCTGGACGTCGGCGAGTTTATCGCCGTTCAGGGCGAACAGGCTGCCGCGGTCGCCCACCTGGCCGCCGGTTTCGGCATAGAAGGGCGTGCGGTCGAGCACGAGTTCGGCTTCCACGCCCGGGCCGATTTCGTTGCGCAACTCACGCTCGACGAGCAACCCCTGCACGCGCGAGGTGGCGGCCAGCTCTTCGTAGCCCAGGAACTTGGTGCGGCCCTGCTCTGCCATCTCCCGATAGGCAGGGGCGATGGCGCCCTTGGCGTCCTTCTCGGCGCCTTTCCAGCTTGCGCGGGCGCGCTCGCGCTGCCGCTCCATTTCGCGGTCGAAGCCTTCGCGGTCGATGGCCAGGCCGCGGTCGCGCGCCATGTCCTCCTGCTCGTCGAGCGCCAGGCCGAAGGTGTCGTACAGCTTGAACGAAACCGCGCCGGGAATCGTGTGGCCAGCCAGCGATTTCACTTCGTCGTTGAAAACGCGCTCGGCCACCAGGAAGGTGGTCGCGTAGCGATGTTCTTCGTCCTTCACGATGCGGGCGATGCGTTGGAGGCTCTCCATCAGCTCGGGATAGGCGGGCTTCATCAGCTCGGCCACTGCGCCTGTCAGCTTGTAGAGGAACGGCTCTTCGACGCCGATCAGGCGGACATGCCGCATGGCGCGGCGCATGATTTTGCGCAGAACGTAGCCGCGGCCGTCGTTAGCGGGCAGCACGCCGTCATGAATCAGGAATGTGGTCGCGCGACAATGGTCGGCCGCGATGCGCAGCGCCGTATCGACGCGCGCATCGGCGCCGTAGGATACGCCGAACATGTCGGCGGCGCGGGCGATGATGGGATGGATCAGGTCCGTATCGTAGTTCGAAAGCTTGCCTTGGAGCACGGCCGCGACGCGCTCGAGGCCCATGCCGGTATCGATGGAAGGCCGCGGCAGAGGCGTCAGGACACCGTTCGCATCGCGGTTGAACTGCATGAAGACCAGGTTCCAGATTTCGACGAAGCGACCGCCGGCGTCGCTGGGAAACGCCTCGTGTTCGTGGCCCGGCTCGGAGGCCTCGGGACCCATGTCGTAGTGAATCTCGGAACACGGGCCGCAGGGACCGGTGTCGCCCATCTGCCAGAAATTGTCTTTCTCGTCGAGGCGGAAGATACGCTCCTGGGGCACGCCGGCGACCTTCTGCCAGAGCCGTTCGGCGTCGTCGTCCTCGCGGAAGACGGTGACGTAGAGGCGATCCTTGGGCATGCCGTAGTCCTTGGTGACCAAGTCCCAGGCGAACTCAATGGCTTCGGCCTTGAAGTAATCGCCGAACGAGAAATTGCCGAGCATTTCGAAGAAGGTGTGGTGGCGGCGGGTGTAGCCGACATTTTCCAGGTCGTTGTGTTTGCCGCCCGCGCGCACGCATTTCTGCGAAGTGGTGGCGCGGGAGTAGTCGCGCTTTTCGAGGCCCAGGAAGGTGTCCTTGAACTGGTTCATGCCGGCGTTGGCGAACAGGAGCGTGGGGTCGTTCGCGGGGACCAGCGAGGAGCTGCGCACCACGCGGTGGCCGCGCGCGGCGAAGAAATCGAGGAAGCGCTGTCGGATATCGTGACCTGTCACGTATTTATTGTAGCGGTGGCGCGGCTTCTCGTGCGGGGTTAGGAGCCGCTGGAAACGGGGGAGACATTCTATAATCGAATTTGCGGGGGGCTGCTGGAGCCTCGAGTCACGGATCTGCCTTCTAAAATCGGCGATTCCGCGATCGTTATTCTCAGGTCGCTCCCGGTGCTTCAGTGCCGGCAGTGCGGCGGCGCGGAGTTGGAACAGACAACCATGTCACGGGTGGATCAACTTCTCGCCGGCGTAAATGGATCCGCGGAACTGGAAGTCATCCGATATGCGGTCTGACCAGGTTATTCTGGCAGAGCGGGCCTAGCGAGAGTCTGGGAGCTCGTGTTGATTGACTCGAGACTCAAATAGCTGATTGCGTGCCGGTTTGGCAGCCGCGCCGTTTTCCGCCCTGGCGAGTAGGACAATGGGTTACGCGTTGGGAGGACAGGATGAGAGGCCGACGAATACCTGAGTTGGGCAAAGTTGGGTCACCCGATTTCCCGCTTCACAAATTCCCAGCAGCCGGCACTTGCTGCGACGATCGCGCCGCCGACGGCTACGGCGGTGATTCGATCCTTCCCTGCGCACACCTCGGAAGCTTGGAAATAACGCCGTCTGATGCCGTCGACCAGTTAGCGGTGATCCACAACCAGTTGGGCAATATCTATGACGACGCCAGCGACCACGACCGCGCCCGAAGCCATTACAGCGAGGCGATCCGCCTGCGAGAGGCACAAGGCAATCTCTACGCCGCTGCACAGGCCCGCTACAACCTCGCCATCGCGCTGAGGAAAGCTGGCAGCTTCGCAGACGCCCGGGAATACGCCGAAGCCGCATTACGCGATTACCAGACCTACGGTCCGGGTGCTGCGAACGAAGTCCAGGAGACGCTCGCCCTGATCTCCGCCATCGCCAAAGCTGCCACCGCCTAACCCTCAGCCCACCCGTCGTATAATATATAAGAAGCGTAGTGAACAGGGTCACCACCCCAAACAAGGACTCCTATAGATGTCAACGCTAGAAGTATCGCCGGCGGAGCCGCGCGTTAGCGATCCCGGCCATACCGTAGTCAACGATTTTTCCAT
>CABEEC010001090.1_pt1 | contig 13206 bp, 9 predicted proteins | sample 3423191 | NCBI WGS metagenome assembly CABEEC01 (sample SAMEA5534333, study PRJEB31848) | metagenome | biome: tundra; feature: field; material: soil | place: USA | collected 2013-05 | depth 0.15 m | reverse complement strand
CAGCAGATTCACCTCGGCCGGGCGGAAAAGTGTCGGATCGGTGGCCACATGGTTCCGGTAGTCGAGGCCGGCCTGGCAGAACGCCAGATCCACAAACTCCCGCACGGAGTGGCTCTCACCCGTCGCCACTACGTAATCGTCCGGCTCGGGCTGCTGCAGCATCAGCCACATCGCCTGCACGAATTCGCGCGCGTGCCCCCAATCGCGCCTCGCTTCGAGATTTCCAAGTTGGATCTGTTTGCTTCGCCCGGCCAGAATACGCGCCACACCGGAAGTGATTTTTCGCGTGACAAATTCAAAGCCGCGCCGCGGCGATTCGTGGTTGAACAAAATGCCGCTGCTGGCGTGCAGCCCGTATGCTTCGCGATAGTTGCGCGTCAGCTCGAAACCGCAGACCTTGCTGATGCCATAGCTCGAGCGCGGGTGAAAGCGCGTATTCTCGGTCTGCGGAAGCTCCTCCGCCTTGCCGAACATCTCGCTGGAGCCCGCAAAGTAGAACCGCGACTTGGGAGCCAGATCCTTGATCGCGGAGAGCAGGAAGTGGGTGCCGTTGATGTTTGTGTTGAGCGTCGAAAACTCGTCGTCGAAAGAATAGCTTACGAAGCTCTGCGCCGCGAGGTGATAGCATTCGTCCGGCACCACCTTGGCAACCAGTTGATAGACACTGGCGAAGCTTTCGAGCGACGCGGCATGCAGGGTGATACGGTCCCGCACGGCGCTCAACCGGTTCAGCCGGTGCTCCGGATCCTCCAAGGCTACGCGCCGGACGGCGCCGTGGATCTCGTAGCCTTTCGAGAGCAGAAGCTCCGCGAGATACGATCCATCTTGCCCGGTGATTCCGGTGATCAACGCCCGTCGGCCCATAAAGAAGTAACCATTATAAGCCGAATCCGGCCGTTCACGGACTGTCCGTTGACTTGGCGGGCTGGGACGGCCTCGCCGCAGGGCCTTGCAGCCCACCGGCGTAATCCAGCGCCCCCCCGCCTGCGCTAAGATCGGATGACGCTCCCGACGAAGCAAATCTGCAAGCGGCTCGGCCAGGTATTGGCCCTGTCATCCGGTCATCTGGTTGCTGGCAGGCGGCACGCTATTCTGGATATGGGGCGGCTTGATACCCAGGATCAAGTGGAACGCCATCGAAATGATGATGGCGAGAAATCTGCTAGCCGGAAACGGCTTGGTCGTGGCGCCTCTGGATCCTCCGGCGCTCTGGCGTCCTCTGCTCGGCGCACCGGTGTGCGCATTTGTAGAGTTGTTCACCAGCAGCCCCCGCCTTGTCTATCATTGACGGCTTTCTTGATCGCGAGCTCCTACGCCGCACGCGCGCTATGAGATGCGCCGGCGGGACACGTGGCTGTTTGTTTATCCTCACAAGCGGCGCGCTGACCAGCCGGCTCATCAACAATTTAACCCTCCAATACCCGCGTCACAACTGGGCAGTTGGTCTTCGAAACGGACAGTGGGCTGGACTGTAAGGAGGCTCCCGTAGCGCCGCCTACGCATGCCGCGTTGCCGCCTGCTCTTCCGCCTCCTCCCGCCGCAGGTAATCGCCGCGCGAAAGGTGACGCTCGAGCCACACGTAGAGCACGATGAACAAGTAGCGGCTTCCCATCTCCTTGATCTTCAGCTTGGACATGCCCGACTTGCGATTGGTCCACGAAATCGGCAGCACCGCGTAGGAATACCCGCGCATGATCGCTTTAAGGGGCATCTCCACGGTCAGATTGAAGTGCGGCGAGATCAGTGGCTGCATGCCGTCGATGGCCTGCCGGCGGTAACATTTGAACGCGTTGGTGATGTCGTTGTATCGCAGCCGGAACAACATCCGGATAAACCAGTTGGCCATCCGGTTAATGGCCAGCTTGTGCACCGGGTAATCCACGATCTTGCTGCCGTGGATAAATCGCGAACCAAAAGCGCAATCGTAACCCTCTTGCACTTTCCGATAGTATCGAACCAGGTCTTCGGGGCTGTCGGACCCGTCGGCCATCATAACCGCTATGGCCTCGCCGGTGGCTTGCGCCAACCCGGCGCGTACGGCCATCCCAAAGCCGTGGCGGCCTGTATTGCTCACCAGCCGGACACCGGGGTAACGCTCCATCGAACGCCGGACGCAGGCCGTCGTTTGATCGGTGCTGCCGTCGTCCACCACTACGATTTCAAACGGAATCCGCTCTCCCGTCAGGGCCGTGGCGACTTCGGCGGCCGTCTGCTCGATCGACCCCTCCTCGTCGCGGGCCGGAATGACCACCGATAGCTTCATCCGTCATTAGCTCCGTGCGCCCGCCGGCGCATCCGCGCGGCGCGTGTGGCGGGCGGCAATTTCATCCAGAATTCGCGGCAGGTCGTACTGCATTTTCCAGTTCGGGAAATGCGCCCGCAGCTTGCTCAGGTCCGAAATATAACAAATGTGATCGCCGACGCGGTTCGTATCTTTGTAACTGTACCGCAGCTTCAATCCCATGGCTGCCAGTCGATCGATAGTCTCCAGGATAGAAAGACTGTTCGCCCGGCCGCCGCCCAGGTTGTATACTTCCCCGCAGCGTGGGGCACGGAAGAATTCCATAAACAGATGGGCTACATCGTAACTGTGGATCTGGTCGCGCACCTGCTTCCCTTTATAACCGTAGATGGTGTATTCTTTGCCGGCTGCGGCGCAGTGAACGATGTAAGCCAGATAGCCGTGCAATTCAACAGCGGCATGCTGCGGTCCGGTAAGGCAGCCGCCGCGAAAGACGCCTACCGGCATCTGAAAATAGCGCCCGAATTCCTGGCACATGACGTCGGCGGCCACTTTCGAGGCGCCAAAGACGGAATGCAGGCACTGGTCGATCGACATGTTCTCGTCCACGCCATCCAGGCCGCCGGCGTAGTCGTAACGCTTGTCGAGTTCGATGAGCGGCAGGTAATTGGGCCGATCGCCGTAGACCTTGTTCGTGCTCGTAAAGCAGAACGGCGATTCCCGGCAGAAATCGCGAGCGGCCACCAGCAGGTTCATGGTGCCCAGCGCATTCACATCGAAATCGTCGTAGGGGATGGCCGCTGCTTTGTCATGTGAAGGCTGGGCGGCGGTGTGAATGACGAATTGCGGCCGCTCGGCGTCGAACACCTGCCGGACGGCCTGCCGATCGCGTATATCGATGGGCAAGTGCCGGTAACGCGGCAGCGTCGTCCGCAGTTCCTCGACGACCGGATGCGTCGTGCCCTGCTCGCCGAAGAACTGCCGGCGCATATCGTTATCGATCCCCACAACCTCCCAGCCTTCAGCCGAAAGTTGGCGCACGCATTCCGAGCCGATCAGCCCGCCGGATCCGGTGACAAGAGCCTTCATAGCCTAGACCCACTCTACTATTACGCGTGCCGGCACGGCAAACCGGGCGGCGCGGTTACGAAGCTCGGTTTGGGCGGCTCACGGGTTTCCCGGCTGCCGTCCGCACGAACACGTATTCGTTGCATCCCAACGACCCGCCGCAGGTCGTCAAGCGCGTCAATGTGAAGCCGCGGCGCAAATAGAAATCCAGGATAGCCTCCGGTTTGGCGACCTCAAAAGGATAACCGCCTACCCAGTCGATCAAGTCCCGCCAGGGAGACATGCCGCGCTCCTTTCCTTCACTGCGCCACGTTTCAAACGGCTGTCCGCGCAGGAAGTCCTTCAGCGTCCTGCGCCAATACAAATGCACCAGCACGGGAATCGTGACCAGGAAACGCAAGCCGCCGGGCAACCGATTGTAAGCCCGCTTGATCGCTCGCCAGCGGTCGCTGATCTTGCCTTGATCGTTGTAAATGGCAATGAACAACTTCCCGTCCGGCGCTACCAGTCCGGCCGCATAGTCGAGGCCATGCCACATCGCGCCGGTATGGTGCAGGACTCCCCAGGAGTACACCACGTCGAAGGAGCCCAAGCCGCCAAGGTAACCGGTATCCAGGGCCGAGCCTTCCTCTACGCGCCAATCCGGGTCTTGCGGGAAGTACCGCCGGCGCAATTCCTGGGCGCAGGCTACCGATTGTGGATCGTAATCGAAGCACTGCACGCGGGCTCCCAGACGGCGCGCCGCCAGACTGAAGAGACCACTGCCGCAGCCGATGTCGAGGAACGTCTTGCCGCGTAAATCGGACACTTCCAGCATGCGGCGCAAGGAATCTTCCGCCTGTAGGACGCGGCTTTCGTCAAGAAGGGACAGGAAGCGCTGCCAGTTTTCCCCGAAGGCGAAGCGCTCACGAGCGGCGATCTCTTCCTGCGAGGTAGCGGGCATCAACCTCACTGTAGCGCAGCTCTTCAGGCGATGTTATCTATCGTGGCAAACGGCAGCACGGCCTGCCCTGCGCGTTTGCGCAAAAGCCACTTGCTGTAGGGCGGCACATCGTTCTTTGCCAGGTCTTGCAGAATCAGATCCGTCACTTCGCGATCCCGTACATCCGGCGCCATTCTCTCCAACCGGCCTTCGCGGCGCAGCCAGTCCGACTTCTCCTTTGAAAGCGCTTGTTTGGACGAGTCGCTAAGCTGTTCAAATAATTCCTGCGCCGTGGTCTGACGGAACTGCTCGTATTCGAGAATCAGGGCGCGCTCCTCGACTTCCTGATTCTGCCGCAAGACGGCGCGTTCGCGCTGCCGGTAACGCTCCTTGGCCGCAGCCTCCATATGTTCGTCCAGAAAGCGGCGGCGGGATGCCGGGTCTTTCACGATCTTGACTACCAGTCCGGCTGCGTTCTTTAAGCTCTGTCCGCTACGCTGTTTCTGCCTGCATATATCAAGTGCCATCTCGCACCAGTCGAGTAACTCCTGTCCTTCACCGGCAGCGGCTCCCATATCGAGTGCGCGCGAGACATAACTGGCGGCCACGTGCGGCAGTACACCTTCCTGCTTCATGGCAAGCACAAGCTGTGCGGCTCGCTCCAAAGCGTATAACTGCTCCGGCGACTCCGCGGCGGCGGTCCATGACGTTGCTTGTTTATAACCGAAGCCGGCCTTCTCCAGGACGCTTTGACCGTGCGCCCGGCTTAATTCCGGGCACGTCCTGGTCTGTAACATCAAACTCTTACGCTCAGGCACATAGGATGGATGCCGGTGCATCGCAATGCGCCAGTCCTCTGCGGAAATTACGTTATACGACCCGAGCACCTGGATCTTGACCAATTGGTCGAATGCCGGCTCCAAGGTCTGCATGAGCCGTGAAAAATAATGTGGCGGATTCAGAATGCCTACATGTTCCATGGCCAGCTTGCGGGCATCCATGACGATCAGGTCGGTTTTCTCGAAGGCCACGGCAAAGAATCGGTATAAGTGCTTGGCCGTAATTCCGTCGAGCTCCATGTACCGCCCGGCGTCCAGCACACGGAAGAAACCGTTATTGATGGATTGGATTAGTTTATCGGTCCAGGTAATACTGCCTGTACAACGGCCGGTCTCGCGGTCTAATAGGAAACTGGCTTCCTGAAACACATTGCTCCATTTCACTTCTTCCTGCTGGTCGGTGGCTGTGAGCGCGCGGAACCGTAATGGAATGAAGCGATCCATGGCCAGCTTCAAGCGCTGGTAAAACTTGCCGTGAACTGAATGGATGTTCAGCATCCGGGCGATTTCCCGTCCACTGAAAGTCACGGTCTTGGCAAAGTTGTTGCGGAAGGTGAGTACTCCCAGTACAACAAAAATGTCGAGGTCTTGTTCGGTGGGCAGGCCCAGTTCGTTGTTCCCTTGAATCTGCCACACCACCTCCATCTCGCTGCCATTGGGAAGCACCTTCGTGCCCTTGATTTCGATCTTGCCAATACGCTTGCCGACTCGACGCTCCAATACGGCAAAGGGGATGGCGGCGAGATTTTCTTCCTCTACGGAAAGGTTGACAAGTGCAGGTTTGGGGTTGTGTTTGGTCACGTGTGGGCCTTTAGAACACAAAGTGCATCCTCTGTTTTTGTAACATTAGTCAGGCATTTTGTTCTACAAATTTACGATCAAGCCCGTGCAGAGCCGCTGTTTTTATTGGTAAGCACACACCAAGCCAACCAAAACTCGTTGCCACGGGTTTCGCAATGCTGGCGTTGGTTACGGTTAACCAAACCATAAACCATTCCATATAGAGTGTGCACTAAAGTGCGCCGAATCGGATAAGGATTTAAGATTCAGCTAGTTAGGATACGGTTTGGCGCCCGGCAGAGCGTGTGCTTCTCCGTAAGGGCCATGGGTTTGATCGTAAGGCGCATGTGCCTCCCCGTAAGGGGATTGTAAGCTGTTCAAAACACAATAGATCCCGCTGTGTACTTGAGCGTAAGGGAATAAAATGTCTGTTTTCATAAACTTGGAAGGCCACTAGACCTATAGATCGATTGGCATTTACGCTGAAGCACATAAACCGGCCATGCCTGTTACGCTGAGGCACACACGCGGACACGCCGCTTTACGCCCAAGCACGCAACCCATGGGCGCCGTTTATGATGAAGCTCACGCCGAAAGGCGACAGCCGTGGGTTTAATCATAACAGTGGAGCGCTACGGCAGGCTGTGCATCCAACTGGCGAAACCACAGCTCGAGCATGAGCAGCGACCATAACCAGTGCGAGTTGTCACGCCGCCCGGAATCGTGCTCTCGAAGCATCTGCTTGACAAAAGCCGGCGAGACGATGCCGCGCCCGGCAAACGATGCGCTCGTCAAGTGGTCCCAGAGAAATGCCCGTAAGGCGCCGCGGAACCACAATGAGAGCGGCACCCCGAAGCCCATTTTCTGGCGTGTCAACAGTGGCGGTGGCAAACGGTCTCCAAGAGCGCGCAGAAGAATGTATTTGCCCTGGCCATCTCTGATCTTCCAGCCGTGGGGGATTCCAGCCGCAAGCTCTCCAAGCTCATGGTCGAGCAAGGGGCAGCGCACTTCAAGCGAGTTCGCCATCGACATGCGGTCAACTTTCACCAGCATATCGCCAGGTAGATTCTGTGTGGTTTCAAAAAACAACGCCTGTGAGAGCAGGTCGGCGTCGCCAGGCAGCAAAAAATCCGCCAGCGAGCGTATCAGGTAAGCGCTGTCGGCCGGGAGCATCCAATCCTTCTGGAGCAACTCCTGGCGCAGAAACCAAGGGGCGAAATTGCTCTCAAAGTAACGCTCTAGCGCAGTTGAGCGGCTCAGCATATGCAGATAATTCTTGCCGTACGCCGAATATGGCAGGCGATCGGCTGTCCAGGAAATGAATGCGCGCAATGCCTGCGGCACCCGATCCAGCTTCCGTAGTTTGTCGAGTGTTTGGAAGCGATCGTAGCCCGCGAACAACTCGTCGCCGCCATCGCCGCTCAGCGCGACTTTCACATGCCGGACCGCGAATTCGGAAACAATGAATGTGGGAATAGCGGAAGAATCTCCAAAGGGCTCGTCGAAGTGCCGGACCAAGCGGGAAACCAGGTCCACCGCGTCCGGCCGCACCACGATTTCGTGATGGTCGGTGCGATACTGGCGCGCCACCATAGCGGCATATTCCAATTCATTGAAGGCACTCTCTTCGAAACCGATAGAGAATGTGCGCACAGGCTCGGGCGACGCGAGAGCCATGGACGCAACCACCGAACTCGAATCGATGCCGCCACTCAAAAAGGCGCCCAACGGTACATCGGCGATCATCCGGATGCGCACGGATTCGTCAAACTTCTCCCGTAACTGGACGCACACGTTGGCCTCTGAGAAGTCCGCCGGCGTCTCGGCAACCGGCGTAGGGAACTGCCAGTAGCGGCCTTGGCGAACGGTGCCGTCCGCGTCGTAAGTCAGCCAAGACCCCGCCGGAAGCTTGCGGACCGCCCGGAAACAGCTCCACGGTTCAGGGATGTACGTGAACTGAAAGAAAAGCCGCAGGGCCTCCGCGTCGATCTCCGATGGCACGCCCGCCGCATGCAGGCATTTCAGCTCGCTTCCGAAGTAGAGCCCCTCCGGCAACACCGCATAGTAAAGCGGCTTCTTCCCGAAACGATCGCGCGCCAGAAAAATACGTCGCCGGCGGGCGTCCCAGATGGCATAAGCGAACATGCCGCGCAGGCGCCGCAGGCCCTCGGCGCCTTGTTCTTCGTAGAGATGCACGAGCGTTTCGGTGTCGCTATTGGTGGCGAACCGGTGCCCACGAGCAAGTAAGTCGCGACGAAGCTCCCGATAATTGTAGATTTCGCCGTTGAAGACCACCCAGATAGATTCGTCTTCATTCGCCATGGGCTGATGACCGGTGCTGAGATCGATGATGCTAAGCCGCCGCATACCGATGGCACAGCCGCCCTCCACGTGGTAGCCTTCATCGTCGGGCCCGCGGTGCCGTATCTGGTCGCACATCGCGCGCACCGCGGATAAGCTCGCCTGCCCCTCACGCAAATAGAATCCGGCAATGCCGCACATGGGTTAGGAATACCTTGCCCTTACTGTAGCATTCGACTAGGGCCACTCCCTGACGGACGCAGGGCACCCCGTCAGGGAGCGGTCCTCGCAGGGCATGCGTTACATTGAGGATGCATGCCTGCTCCCATCCCCGTTCTGCTGATGGTGCGCGAATTGAACCTGGGCGGCAGCGAGCGGCAGATGGCGGAGATAGCCAAGGCGCTGGACCGTTCCCGGTTCGATCCGCGCGTCGGCTGCTTCCGTCCGGCGGGCTTGCGCGCGGACGATCTGCGGGCTGCCGGTGTCCCTATCGTGCACTTCCCGGTGCCCTCGCTAGCCAGCGTAAAGGCCGCCTTGCGCATAGCCGCATACGTCCGGGAGCAAAACATACGGCTGGTGCACACCTTCGACACGCCCGCGAATCTCTATGGAGTACCCGCGGCGCGCGTGGCAGGTTCCGCGGTAGTGCTTTCCAGCCAGCGGGTCGACCGGGCGCTGTGGCCGGCCGTGTACCGGCATGGCTTGCGCATCACCGATCGCTTGGTTGATGGCATAGTGGTCAATTGCGAGTTCTTGCGCCGCCATCTGCGCGTCGAAGAGAAAGTGCCACCGGGGCTCATCCACCTCTGCTATAACGGCATCGACACCGGCGCGTTCCAGCCTCTACACGGCGCTCGGCCGGACGCCTTGCGAGCCGCCGCGCTCGTGGTGGGGGTGGTGTGTAGTCTACGGCCCGAAAAGGGACTCGATACCTTGCTGGACGCCTTTGCCGCGGTGCGCGGCCTTGTGCCTGGCATGAAGCTGGCCATAGTCGGCAGCGGACCGTGTCTGGCGGACTTGCAGGACCGGGCTCGGGCGCTGGACGTTCTGCCGGACTGCGTCTTCGAACCCGCCACGGCGCGAGTGGCCGATTGGTTGCACACCATCGATATCTTCGTGCTGCCGTCGCTTTCCGAAGCGCTCTCCAATTCGCTCATGGAGGCCATGGCTTGCGGCTGTTGCGTGGCCGCGTCGCGCGTAGGCGGCAATCCGGAACTGGTCGCGCACGGCGAAACCGGCATGCTCTTCGAACCGCGCGATGTGGCTGGACTGGCCGAAGTATTGCGTCTGCTCGTGCGCGATCCCGCGCGGCGCCGCGAATTGGCATCCAACGCCGCCCGCCTGATTCACAGCCGCTTTTCGCTCGAAGCGGCCGCGCGCAGAATGGGTGAGATTTACTCCGCGTTACTGGCTTGATCGGCCGCCTGCTACCACAGCACCAGCGGCACATCTCCCGGGCTGAAGTTCAACCCGACGGACGCCCGGTAATCGGTATGCGTGAACGCCGCCGTACTGGCGATATCGTAGTGGCGCGTGTCCAGGCGTAGCACAGTGTGCAACCCTTTTCCCAGGTCCCGGGTGATGCCCACCCCCGCACCGTAGGCGGTGTACCCGCCTATAGTCTGCACCAGCGTGGACATCCGGCCATAACTGCCGCCCACGCTGAAATTCCAGTGGCGCACACCGGAATAGCTATAAGAGGCGCTCCCGGAATTGTTCCTGGAAGTGAGGTAAACTCCGTTGCCGGGAACGACTTGGTTGAGGTACTCCAGCGTAAACTGCGACCGGCGGAAAGTGTCCATCAGCCGTACTTGCATGTCGGGCACGTAGTTGAGGCGATAGGCGGCCTGAATGGCTACCGACTCGCCGAGCAGAGCCGCGATCGCCGGGTCCAGCGTAACTTCGGTCAGGCTCGTGCTCTCCACGCGCGCGCCGCCGATGCGCGCGGATAGTTGCACGTGCGGCGAGAACTGGGTGCTGTAGTTGAAGCCCACCGATTGTATATCCGTATTGCCGAAGCCCCTGGTGTAGTCGAAGTACGTGAAGCGATAGTCTGCCCCCAGGGTGGAGTGCCGGCTGAGCCGGTACTCCAGGTCCCCACGTGCCACGGCTCCTGTCATGCCGTAAAGTGCGGTGGATTGCCGGCGCACCAGAGTGCCATCCCCCCCGATATTGAATGACAGCCGGTGCGTTAGGCGGTAAGTCAGGTCCCCCGAGACGGCTGCGAATATGACCCGGCTATCGTAAATATCGTTTTGGGGTAGTTGAAGGTAATTCGGATCCACGGCGCCAAGCGGCGAGGACAGGGAATAACTACTGAGGGAATAGATGCCGGCTTGGTTCCGCAGCGTGAACGTCACGCGCTTGGTGGGCCGGTGCGTGAGGATGAGCGACAGGAATTGATCGGTGCCGTCCCAGTAGGTGGTGGAGTAGTGCCGGAAATCCCCCCGGTAATCCAGCCCCAGGGTGGTGTGCTTCCAGACGTGATAGGTGTATGCGCCCAGGTTCAGCTCCACTCCATACAAATCCGAGCTAGGTATCCCACCGGTCGAGGTTACCGAGACTGGTACCAAGCCGGTGTCGTAAATCCCGCTCAAGCCGATATACGGCCGGAAGGCGATGGGCGCCGCTGTCTGCGCGCCGGGGGTTTCGCCCCGGCTTAAAATTGCGGGTCCGCTATACCCCTCATCGGAACTGGCCGGCGAGGAATCGGACTGCGCCATCAGGCCTAGCACGCAGCCGAAAAATAGGGTCGTTCGAACAAGCAGCAAAGGGCCTCCGGGATTCCAAGGTTTCGGTCGATGATTCGGCAACAAGGGTTCAACCATTCACTCTGACGCGCCGGAAGGAGCGGTGTCAAGCTGATCGGGTGCCGTAAACGTTTGTTAGGTGGCGCTGTAGACGCACATCAACCACGTACCGGTACAAACCGGAAATAATTGAAACCATGCGGCTTGACACGAAGTAGCGGGGTGCGCCAACATCAGGATGAGTAGCCGGAGGTTTCCCAGTGCATTCCTTGCTCTGGTTAGGATTCAGAGCATTTATCGTCTCCCTGGTACTGACCCCGATTTGCCGGGATGTATTCCGGTCTTACGGGGTGGTAGACCAGCCCGATGCCGTGCGTAAGGTCCATCGCTATCCCATCCCACGGGTGGGCGGCTTGGCCATTGCCATTGCGTACCTGCTGGCGTACGTTTTGGTGCGTCCGGAAGAAGGCAGCCCGCTCGCCCAGCAACTCTCGCTGGTTTGGAGACTGCTTCCCGGCGCCGCGCTGGCCTTCGGGATCGGATTGCTGGACGACCTGTTCAACCTCCGGGCTTGGATCAAGCTCGGCGGACAGCTCGCGGCGGCGGGCTTGGCCTGTGTGGGCGGCGTGCGCATCCTGTCGTTCGGTGGCGCGCCCACGGACGCCTGGTGGAACATCCCGCTCACCATTCTCTGGCTGCTGGCCTGCATGAACGCTTTCAACCTGGTGGACGGGCTGGATGGTTTGGCCGTGGGAGTGGGCCTGTTTGCCACGCTGACCGTTTTCACCGCGGCCATGATGCAGCACAACATGGTGCTGGCCGTGGCCACCTTCCCGCTGGCCGGCGCTTTGCTGGCCTTTTTGTGCTACAACTTCAACCCCGCGACCATTTTTCTGGGCGATTCCGGCAGCTTGCTGATCGGCTTTCTGCTAGGCTGCTACGCGGCCATCTGGAGTAATAAATCGGCCACGCTGCTGGGCATGACCGCGCCTTTGATGGCGCTCTCCATTCCCTTGTTGGATGTCGCGCTGGCCATTGTGCGGCGTTTTCTGCGGCGTCAGCCGATTTTTGGAGCCGACCGCGGCCATATTCACCATCGGCTGCTCGATCGCGGGTTCACGCCGCGCCGTGTGGTTTTGATGCTTTACGGCCTGTGCGGATTGGCCGCCGCGTTTTCTCTGTTGCAAGCCGTGATGCACAGTTTCTCCGGCGCGCTCCTGGCGCTGTTTGGCGTCTTTGTATTGCTGGGCATTCAGTATTTGGGTTACGCCGAATTCGATTTGGCCGGCCGGCTGCTGTTTAGTGGCGAGTTCCAGCGTTCGGTGAGCGCCCAACTGGACCTGCGGAAATTCCGCGCCGCCCTGGCTGCCGCCGGCACGCCGGCCGGTTGCTGGGAAGTGACCCGCGAAGCTTGCGGGAAGTTTGGATTCCAGCAGGTGCGGCTGTGCCTGGCCGGTGAAATCTTCGAATACTCCTCCGATGAGTCCGGGGCCCTCGGTTGGACGGTGCGCGTACCTCTCGCCAACGGAGATTACGCCATGCTCGTGCGGCCCTTCGCATCCTCCGTCCTGCCTATGGTGGTCGCGCCGTTTGTCGACTCGCTGCGGGAGATATTGGTGGAAAAATTTCCCGAAATTGCGACGCACGATGCCAAAGCCCCGGCTGCCGTATCTTTAGCGGGACAGTAAGCGGGGTAGTCGGAGCCATGCAAATCCGCCAGCGCCTTATGACCGACGCTCAGTATTACCGGTTTTGCATGACCATTCCGGACTTGCGCGTCGAACGCACGTCGGAAGGCGACATCCTGATCATGCCCCCGCCGGGGGCTGAAACCAGTTGGCGCAACAGTGAGCTGACGATGCAGTTGGGAAATTGGGCGCAAGAAGACGGACGCGGCCTGGTGTTCGATTCCAGTGTAGAGTACTTCCTTCCGAGCGGGGCCGCGTACTCGCCGGATGCCTCCTGGGTTCTTCGTTCGCGTGTCGACAAGCTGACCAGAAGCGAGAAGCGTAAATTCCCGCACCTGTGCCTGGATTTCGTGGTGGAGCTGATGTCTCCTTTAGACCATCTGTCGGAGCTCAAGGCCAAGATGCGCGAATGGATCGAAAACGGCGCGCAATTGGGATGGCTGCTCGACCCCGATCGTCGCACCGTATACATCTATCGCCCGGATCGCGAGCCCGAGCAACTCCTCAACCCGGAGCGGCTCGCTGGCGAGGGTCCCGTGGCCGGATTTGTCCTGGTGCTGGCAGATATTTGGGCTGAACTGTAAGCGCGTCCCGAGCGGGTCCAGGTGGGGAACCG
>CABEEC010001072.1_pt1 | contig 13500 bp, 11 predicted proteins | sample 3423191 | NCBI WGS metagenome assembly CABEEC01 (sample SAMEA5534333, study PRJEB31848) | metagenome | biome: tundra; feature: field; material: soil | place: USA | collected 2013-05 | depth 0.15 m | reverse complement strand
CGCCCGCCGCAAACGCCAGCGGCTTCGTTCAAACGCCCCAATCGGAAGTGCCCCGGCCCGGATACTCAAGTGCACAGCGCCACCGCGTGCGCCGGGGCACTTCCGATTGAGTCGTAGCGTTTATCAGGGGTATTACAAGATCAACCCGTGAAGAGGGAGCGCTTTGCGCGCCGGGACCGGGGGCCGGGGGTCGGGGTTGTGTTTCGGGCGCTTCGCGCCGAACCCCGCGGCGACCGGCCAGGAGGCCTGTCCAAGCGGGTCCTGGAGGACCCGCGCAGACCTGGAGGTCTGCCCCACAACGCGCTAGACTGGAAACACACACGCTGAGGGCTATGGCAGCCAGGAACCTGCGACAGCGCATCGAGGAACTGACGGTGGTGGCCGATATCGCTTCGGCCATGCTGTCGCCGCTGGAGCTAAGCCAGGTGCTGGATGTAGCGCTCGAGAGGGCCAGCCGCGGCATGGGCGCGCCTTTCGGCTCCATCACGCTGCTCTCCGCCGACAAGACCCGGCTGGAGTTCGCCGCGGTCTACGGTTTGTCCGCCGATTACGGCGAAAGATTCCGCGAGATCGGGCTGCTGCCGGCGGACGCGTCGTCGCCATCGGGCCGCGCGGTTTCGACCGGGAAGCCCTATTGGGTGGCGGACATCACCCGCCATCCGCTGTGCGCAAGCTGGAAACACATCAGCCTGGGCGAGGGCGTGCGCGCGCTCATCTGCATGCCGCTGCTGGTAGGGGGCGAGCCCGCCGGCACCCTGAATCAGTACCTGGCCGAGCCGCACCGCTTCCGGGCGCATGAAGTCCGCCTGCTGCAGGTGGTGGCGCAGCAGGTTTCCCTCGCCATCGAACGCGCCCGCTTGTACGACCGGCTCAAACAGCAGCATGCGGCCGCGCTGGCCGCCAGCGAGCACAAGAGCCGCTTCCTGGCGACCATGAGTCACGAACTGCGCTCGCCCATGACGGCCATCGTGGGCTTCGCCGATCTGCTGCGAGAGCAGATTCCCGGATCGCTCAACGCCGAGCAGATGCGCGAAGTCCACATGATTTCGGCGAGCGCCCAGCACATCATGTCGGTGCTGAACGACGCGCTGGACGTGGCGCGCATCGAGGCCGGCCAGATCGAGTGCCTCATCGAGCCGGTGGATGCCACCGAGGTCATCAGCGAGGTGACCGACATGATGGCGCCGCTGGCGCGCGCCAAGCGCCTGGGACTAGGCATCCGGGAGCCGCACGAACCGCTGATGGTGCGCTGCGACCGGCAGCGCTCCAAACAAATCCTGGTCAACCTGGTTTCGAACGCCATCAAGTTCACCGCACACGGCCACATTGAGGTGAGCGGCTTCCGCGATGCAGCCATTCCGCATCGCGCGCGCATCGCCGTATCGGACACCGGCATCGGCTTGCGGCCCGACCAGGTGCCGTTGCTCTTCCAGGAGTTTCAACAATTGCCGACCCCTTACCAGCACCTGGGTACGGGCTTGGGACTGGCCATCAGCCGGAAGCTGGCGCGCCTGATGGGGGGCGATATCGAAGTGGAAAGCGACTACGGCCACGGCAGCACATTTACCCTAAAGCTGGAGACCGCATGAGCGCACAAACGCTGCTGCTGGTGGACGACGATCCCGCCGTACACGAGCTGCTGGCGGCCGTGCTGCGCCGTCCGGAGTGGCAGATCGACAGCGCCTACGACGGGCTGGAGGGACTGGCCCGCGCGAAAGAGCGCCCTTACGACGTGGTGCTGACCGATGTCCGCATGCCGGGCATGGACGGGCTGGAACTGCTGCATCAGATCCGGGAGATCCGGCCCGAGGCGAAGGTGATGGTGATGACGGCGGACAGCACGCCCGCCAACATCGTGCGCGCCATCCGCGAGCAGGCGTTTTGCTATTTCAGCAAACCGTTCTCGCCCAGTGCGGTGGCGGACATGATTGCGCAGGCGGTGAACACGGGCCACTGGCAGGACGATATCGAAGTGCTTTCGGCAAGTCCGGAATGGATCAGCCTGCGGCTGCGCTGCAAGATGGAAACGGCCGACCGGCTGATGCAGTTCGTGCGCGAAATGGAGATGGACTTTCCGCCGCACGAGCGCGATAACATCGCCGCCGCGTTCCGCGAGCTGCTGATGAACGCCATCGAGCACGGCGGGGGATCGGACCCCAACAAGCGCGTGCAGGTGACCTACGTGCGCACCACGCGGGCCATCGTCTACCTGATCCAGGACCCCGGCAAGGGGTTTTCGTTCGATGCCATCGCGCACGCCGCCATCGCCAACCCGCCGGGGGAGCCTGCCCGCCACTTGGAGATCCGCGCCGAGCAGGGGGTGCGGCCGGGGGGGTTTGGCATTTTGCTGACGCGGAATCTGGTGGATGAACTGATTTACAGCGAGAAGGGTAATGAGGTCTTGTTTATTAAGTATTTGAAGTAGTTGGCTTCCTACGGTAATTGCGATAGGCTCAAGAAACCGGCGGGTGGGCATGTTGCTTAATCAAGTAACAATGTTACTGTTGCCGGCATGGCAAATTCCCACAGATTTGGGTTCGTTTAGTAGCGGACGGCTCCAAGATGGCGGCGGTCCGCGCCCCCTACCGCTTGGTGCGTTGACTTAGGGTGAGTCACTTTTGTCATTGTTTGAGGGCGAGAGGAATATTCAGATTTCAAAGAACGTGAGCGGCGGAAGACAGCGAACATGCAGCGGTCCCTCGGTCCCCAATAGGAAGATAGCACGGCGGCGGCAGGGGGACCGGGGAGTGCTGGTACCCGATTGTTTGTTATCAATACCTTCGCGGGGTTGCTGAGCGCGTGACCGCCCCACCATTGGCGCACGGATGGCACTCGCGCTACACTAAGAGACAGCCATGACCATCGACGAACGCCTCGAACGGCTCACCGATCGCCACGAAGCCCTCACCCAGAGCCTCGAACTGCTCCACCACGACGTGCAGGGACTCCGCGCCGCCATCGAAGCCGACGCGCAAAACATCCGCGCCCTGGTCGCCGCCAGCCAAGCCGACGGCGAGAACATACGCGCACTCGCGCGGATCGCCGAAATCCACGAACACCGTCTGACCGACCTGGAAAACTGATTAGGCCGGGAAGACCTTCAAGACTTCGTCGCCGTAGTGATTGATGACCTTCACCGCGGGCGCCAATAAGCTCAGCGCCGGCCAGATCGACAGACTTGTGGCGGCAGTCCGGAAAGGGCAAAAGCCCTCATCAGATAAGCGCCGCTCCAAATGATCCGCCTGGTTTTGGATACCAATATCCTGGTTTCTGCCAACATCAACGAAGAGGGGATTGAGGCCCTGGTCGTCTCTTTTGGGGTTGAACGAAAAGGTCCAACTATGTGTATCCGAACCGATTCTCAAGGAATATGAGCAAGTGCTCTTGTATCCCCGCCTGAAGTTCGCGCCCGCGGAAATCGCCCGTTTTCTGGCCCGGCTGCGCTCTGTCAGTATTCTGGCCGCTCCTGCCCATACCGTAGCATCGTCGCCTGACGAGCCGGACAATCGCTTTCTGGAGTGCGCGGAAGCTGCTGGCGCTAATTTTCTGGTTACCGGCAACAAACGGCACGTCCCCAAAAGCTGGAAGACTACCCAGGTAGTCAATGCCAGGGAACTCCTTGCATGATCGGCTCAAGCTTCCTAAAATCGGCGCGGTATGAGGTCGCGGACGGCGCGGCTCATCGTGTGCCTGATCCGAGACCCCGACAAGCGGTTTTCGTTCGATGCCCATCTGGAGATCCGCGCCGAGCACGGGTTGGCGGGCCAACGAGACTCGTACAACCCCGACCATGGTATCGTCGCGGACCTGCTCGGAATCCTGCAAGTGCACAGCGCCCGTTTCGCCCCAGAAGTTTACGATTCCCGGATGGCTCCTTTCCACGCTGCCACCTTCCGGCCTGGGTGGGAATGCAAGCGGAACGCTCTTTTATCCGCTGGGTTTGATCTGGATTGGACAATACAATAGCCCGACGTCATTCAGCGCGACGGGCTTGGACCGCGGTATCATCACCGACATCTTCTACGGCGCCGGCGTGGGAGTCTATTTTAAGTAGATCGGCGGCGCGTTTACCGCGGCGGCTCTATGGCCTCGACCACGCGGTCGCCCGGCACGTCGCGCAGCACCTGCCGGATGCGGCTGGGCCACACGATTTCGATTTCCTTGGCGGCGGCGGAAGCGCCCAATCCAAAGTGTACCCGCGGATCGCTGGACGAGGCGTATCCCGTGCTGGTGGTGACGTGATTGTATTGTGTCAACCCGTCCGCCGTGGTCAGCCGGATCTTCGCGCCGATTCCCATGCGATTGCTCTTGGTCCCTTTGAGCTGCAGCAGGATCCAATGGTTGCCGTTGCGCGTGGTGTTGTGAAAGATCCTGGCAGGGCCGTTCAGCACACTCACGACCAGGTCCATGCGCCCATCGTTATCCAGATCGCCCACCGCCAGCCCGCGATTGGCGGCCGGTTTCTGGAGATCCGGCCCGGCCGTGCTGCTGACATTCTGAAAGCGCCCGGTCCCCAGATTGCGGAATACCGCGAGTGGCTCCTCGTAAGCGCGCGGCGCCAGCTTGGCAATATTGTCCTGCACGTTGGAACGGGCTACCGCCAGGTCTTTCCAGCCGTCGTTGTCCAGGTCTACGATAGCGTTGGACCATCCGGACATCTGATAGGTTTCCGCGGCCAGCCCGGCCGTCGTGGTCTTATCCGCGAACTCGCCTTGGCCCAGGTTGACGAATAGGGGAAAGGTCTCCTTCTCGATGCCGGTCACCCACAGCGACGGCTGGCCTTTGTTGAACACGTCGCGAAAATCGACGCCCATGCCGGACATGACGTTGCCGTTTTCGGGGAATGCCACGCCGGAGTTCAACGCCACCTCCTCGAAGCGTTTGCCGCCGAGGTTATGGAACAGTTGGAACGGAGCGTCGTCATTGGCGACGAATATATCCGGGTAGCCATCGCCATCGTAGTCGGCGATGGCCACTCCCATGCCGCGGCCCAGATGCCCGGCGATGCCGGTCTGGGCGGATACGTCGGTGAACGTGCCGTTGCCGTTGTTGCGATACAGCGTGTTGGGAAGCGGTTTGTAGTGGCGCGGGCTGCAGTACAAGAGTTCGCCGTTGGTTTTGCAAACGGGCTCATGGTCGGGGTCCCACTGGCAGTAGTTGGATACGAACAGATCCAGCAGACCGTCGTTGTTGTAGTCCACCCACGCGGCGGCGGCCGACCACATCTTCTTGCCTTCGTACGATCCTCCGCCCACGCCGGCCTTCACGGTCACATCCGTAAAAGTGCCGTCTCCATTGTTGTGGAACAACTGGTTCCCGTTGACGTTGGCCACGTACAGGTCTGGCCGCCCGTCATTGTCGTAGTCGCCTACGGCCACCCCCATGCCGTATCCGGCGCCGCCCAGTCCGGCTTTTTCCGTGACGTCGGTGAAGGTCAGATCGCCGTTGTTGTGATAGAGCCGGTTCCGGTGTTGAGGGCCCTCTTTGGCGAGCGACGGCAGGCTTGCGCCATTGACGAAGTAGAGATCCGGATAGCCGTCGCCGTCGTAATCGAAGACGGCCACGCCCGCGATCAGTCCTTCGGGCTGCTGTTTGCGCGCGGTGGCGCCGTTGTTGCTGACAAAGTGGACTCCCGCGCGGTCCGCGATCTCCTCGAAAGTGAACGGGCCGAGCGCCGCGCTGCCCGCCAAAGCGGCCAGCGGAGCACATAGCAACAGCCATCGCCAGCGCATCAAACGACGAGTATACCGTGGGGTGGGACAGGGACTCCCGGCCTGTCCGGCAATCCGGCCACGTTATAATCTCCATCAGGTGAGACTCGCCGCGCTCATTCTGTCGCTTCCGTTGGGACTAGCCGCGCTTTGGGCTGACGGGTCCGGGAACCATTTGCGCGAAGCCAGCGCGGCGTACCAATCCGGCGACCTGGCCACTGCCATCCGGCTATATCGCGAGTTTCTGAAGGACTATCCCGACGCGGCCGAAATCCGTTCGAATCTGGGCGCCGCGCTGGTGCGCGATGGACAGTTCGCCGGCGCCATCGCGGAATACGATCTGGCCCTGCGGAAGATGCCGAACAATGCCCAGGTGAGGATGAACCTGGCGCTGGCATACTACAAGCTCGGACGGCTGCCCGAAGCCGTGCAGCATCTGGAAGTCCTCCACAGGCTGGAGCCGTTGGAACTGAAACCGGCTCTGCTGCTGGCCGACTGCCTGCTCGAAACGAACCAGCCGCGTAAAGCGGTGGAAGTGCTCTCACCGCTGCAGGAGGAGTATCCCGACGATCGCGCGATGATCTACGCGCTCGGCATGGCGCTGCTGAAAGACAACCGGACCCAGGAGGCGCAGGTCCTGCTGGACCGCATCCTGCGCGACGGTGAGTCGGCGGAATCGGCATTCCTGCTGGGCCAAACCGAGTTGCTCCGTAACGACTTAGTTGCCGCGGCCGGCCACTTGGCGCGCGCCGTGGAACTGAATCCGAAGATGCCGTGGGCGCATACGCTGTACGGGCAAGCGCTGAAGGCCGCCGGAAAACCGGAACAGGCCACCCAGCAGTTCAACGAGGAGTTGAAGGTGAACCCGTACGATTTCACGGCCAACACTGAGATAGCCCTGCTGCTCAGGCAGGATGGCAAGCTGGATGAGGCGCTGGCGCACATCACGCTGGCGCTTCAGGTGCGCCCCAACGATCCAGGCGCGCTGTATCAGCGGGCGTCGATTCACCTTTCGCAGGGACTCAACCAGCAGGCGCGCCAGGAACTGGAGCAGCTCATCCGGGACTATCCGAGCTTTTCCGAGGCTCACGCCGCGCTCGCCACAGTATATTACCGGCTGAAGCGTACCGCCGACGGCGACAAGGAGACTGCGGAGGCGCGCCGGGTTAGGGAAGAAGCGCAGAAACTGCTGGAGGAGAAGCGCAAGCCGGCATCCTCCGAAAAGCAGTAGCGCGCGACCCCAATGTTAAGCTGAATCTGGGGTTGGGATGCGGCGGCCACTGATTCTTTATTCAACAAACACCTGGCTGGCTTTCAACATCGCCGAACGACATTACCGGGGGCGGCACTACATATGGTGCACGCCCTTCTTTAACGGCTGCTCGGACAAAGGCGAAGCTGGGTTCGTGCCGCCGACGTCCTGCCCTTGGGAGATCTATCGCTCCCTCTACGGCGAATGGCGCGCAGGTGACCGGCACAGCATGAAAATTGCACAGAACCAGGATGGCATCCTGCGCGGCGTTCAGGCGAATCGAAGCTCGGGAGTGATTTCGGAGCGCCGGGAGAGAGAGATTGCGTCTATCGTGGAACGCGCCGATATTCGGGATTTTGAACCATTGGTATATGTGGTGCCATTACGGAAGGGTGCCCGGCCTGGTCAAGGAAGTCCCGGTCGAGGAGCGTGCGCACCCTCTTTCCCAGGAGTACATCATCGAGAGCCTGCCGCGAAGATTGTTCGATATAATCAAGCTAGAATTGTAGATAGGTTGCCAATGGACTGGTCTAGCAAAATGGGGAAATTTCTGGATGCCCGGCCGCGAGACGATGTCGTCGAAGCCGTGTATCTCGCTACGCGTGTCATGTCGCATCGCGCGGTTCTCGCCAGCCGTGGTATTTCCCCGAGGGCATATCTGGCTCGATTTCCCAACGCGCCGCCGGCTGGCCGCCGTCTTGCCTTGGAGATCTTGAAAAATGTCGTTACCGAATCGGGCCCACTCGACAAGATTCCCCAACAGACACTCGATTCGCACATCATGACGTTGTCGCAGCTCATGCGCAGCCGGCTGAAGCGGGATCTCCAATACGACGAGGGACGCGGACGTATGCTATTGGAACAGATGCGCAAAGAAGACCGCCTCGCCTCCCGTTATTAGCGAGTTTCCCCCGCCCGCTCCGTAATAGTCAAAATCTGGTCGGCCGGCACGTTGTGCAACGTCTGATGGATGCGGCTGGGCCAGGTGATGTCGATTTCTTTGACCACCTTCGACCGCCCCAAACCGAAGTGCACCCGCGGATCGCTCGAGCAGGCATAGCCGGTGCTGGTGGTGGCGTGATTGTACTGGACGCCCGCATCGGTCGAGACGCGCACCTGCGCCCCCAGTCCCATGCGATTGCTCTTCACGCCCACCAGTTTCAGCAAAATCCAATGATTGCCATTCTGCGAAATGTTGTGGAAGTATTGCGCCTTCCCGTTGAGCACGCTCACCACGGCGTCAATGCGCCCATCGTTATCCACGTCCCCGAATGCCACGCCGCGATGCGGCGCGGCGCTCTGGAAATCGGCGCCGGCGCCGACGCTCACGTCCTGGAACTTCCCGTTTCCCAAGTTGCGCAACACCGTGTTGGGTTCTTCCGGTTCGCGCAAAGACATCTTAGCGATATTGTCGAGCGCGTGCCCGCGCACCGCCAGCAGGTCCTTCCATCCGTCATTGTCGAAATCGGCAATCCCATTCGACCAGCCCGACATGGGGCGGGTGATGGCGCCCACACCGGAGACGGCGGTGATCTCCGTGAAATCTCCCGCCGCGCCGCGATTCTTGAACAAAGGAAAGGTGTCGCCCTCGAAGGCGGTCACCCAGATGTCGTCGTAGCCGTCGTTGTCGATGTCCCGGAAATCGGCGCCCATGCCCGAAATGTAAGCGCCGGACTCGGGGTACGCGACTCCCGTCTGTAGCGCAACGTCCTGGAATTTCTTGCCGCCCAGGTTGTGGAAGAGCATATTGGGGGCATTATCGTTGGCCACGAAGACGTCCATGAATCCGTCGCGATCGTAGTCGGCGAAGGCCACTCCCATCCCCTTTCCCCGGATCTGGCCGATGCCCGTCGCGGCCGATACGTCCGTGAACGTGCCGTTTCCGTTGTTGTGGTAAAGCGTGTTCGGAAGCGGCGCGTAGTTCTTGGGGTGGCAGTAGGCGCGCAGGTTCGGATTGGGTCCGCAAAAAGGGTCCTTGTTGACTTCCCATTTGCAATAGTTCGAGACGAACAGGTCCAGGTGGCCGTCGTTATCGTAGTCGAACCAGCCGGCGGCCACCGCCCACATCTTCTTGCCGTCCAGGACGCCGCCGCCCACTCCGGCCTTGTCCGTGACGTCGGTAAAGGTGCCGTCGCGGTTGTTATGAAAAAGCTGATTCTTGGTCACATTGGCGAGGAAGATGTCCGGCCATCCATCGTTGTCGTAGTCTCCGATGGCGACTCCCATGCCGTAGCCCTCGCCCTTCACGCCGGCTTTCTCCGTAACGTCGGTGAAGGTGCCGTCGTGGTTGTTGTGGAACAGGCGATTCCAGTATTTGGGCGACTCTTTCCGCAGCGACGGGATGGCCGCGCCGTTGACGAAGTAGATGTCCAGGTAGCCGTCGTTGTCGTAATCGAAAAGCGCCACGCCGGCCAGCATCGTCTCGGGCAGATTCTTGTTCGGCGTCGGGCAACTGTCGGCCACGAAGCGCAGGCCGGCGCGGTCCGCGATTTCTTCGAATGCGATGGGCCCCAGCGTGGCGGCGGCCGCGGCCAGAGCCGGCCCACAGAGCGCGAATGTTCGCCATCGCATCAACTTCAGAATAATACGCGGCTCAGTTAACCACAGATGCACACAGATTCACACGGTTGAAAAAAGACTGTCGATCCGCGCGCATCGGCGCAATTGTGTGACAGTCCGTCTTATCCGTGTGAATCCGTGTCCATCTGTGGTTCCGCTCTTGTGCCGCCCGCCGGCCCCCTGCGGAAAGAGATAGAATTGTCCTATGCAGAAGGTTGGTGTTCCGCTCCTTGTATGCCTCGTTGCGATTGCCGCTGGCCCCGGCCGGGCGCAGGACGCAACTTCCCCCGCGCCTGGACCGACGATCCGGGTCACCACCACCGAGGTGGCGCTCGACCTCATCGTGCGCGACAAGAAGGGCCGCCAGGTGAAAAACCTCAAGCCTGGCGATGTCGAAATCTTCGAGGACGGCGTGCGCCAGCAGGTTCTCAGCTTCCGTATGGTGCCGGGCCGCGAAGAGCAGCGCCGGGAAGCTGAAAGCCAGGCGAAGCCGGGACAGACCGCCGGCGCATCCCTGCCGCTCCGGGAAGTAAACACGGTCTGCATCGTTTTCCATAACATCGATCCGGTCACGCGGCCGCATGCGATCGAAATCGTCAAGGAGTTCATCAAGAACGATTTGCCGCCGGAGACATACATCGGCATCTTCAATCTCAACGAGACGCTGATCCCCGTTCACGAGTTCACGAAGAACCGGGATGAGCTTCTGCAATCGGCGTTCAATGGGAAGCCCATGGATTTCGCCAGAGCCTCGGAAGCGCTCCTCACCGCCAGCCCGAACATCGTCACCATTAACGCCCAGGTGAATAACGCCACGCACACGGCCAGTGTGTCGGTGGACACGACCGGGGGCGAGGTCAGTAACGCCGTCATCGTGGGTGCGGACGTCGACACCGGCCTCGGCGCGAACCGGATACGGGGCGATCAGGTTCGCGAACGGAGCGATTTCGCCAATATTACGGGCATGCACGAGACCGATCGGATCGTCACCCTCATCAACCAACTGGGCACGCTGCCAGGACGGAAGACCGTTCTGCTGGTGACCACCGGCTTGGTTACCACGGGAGACCCCGACCGGTTCCAGAAGATTCTCACCAATGCCAATAGCCATGGCATCACGTTTTATGCGCTCGATAGCACCGAGATGAGCGCGACCACCGACACCGCTCAGGCCGGCAAGCTGGCCGTGGCGCAAATGGCATCTGTCAGCCAACAACAGAGCAACAAAAACGCCAGCCTCAGCGTCATGCGGCAGAACAGCCGGCAGGGAGACGACACTGTCGCTGCAGTGCGCACGTCGGATACACAGTCCAGCCTGCGGGCGCTGTCCGAAGGCACGGGCGGATTCCTGATTGCCAACACCAACGACTTCCGCAAGCCGTTTCAACAACTCGTCGAGACTCTGGACGCCCACTATGAAGCGGTATATCATCCCACCTCCACTAAATTTGACGGGCGCCTGCGAAAGATTGAGGTGAAGCTGGCGCGCAACGATCTGCTGGTGGACAGCCGCACCGGATACTTCGCCCTGCCGGATCTGAAAGGCTCCGGCCCGCTCACGCCGGTGGAATCCACCGCTCTCGCCGTGCTGAACGCCGAGCCTCGGCCCCACGCTTTCGATTTCCACGTCACGGCTTACCATTTCCGGAACGACGGCTCGAATTCGCGTGGCACGCTGGCTTTCGAATTGCCTGGCACGAAGTTGGGCGCTACCGCCGAACCGGCGCGCAAGACCCATAAACTCGAAGTGTCGCTGCTCGCGCTCATCAGGGATGCAAACGGACAGATCGTCGACAAATTCAGTGTCGACACGCCTTACTTCATCCCGGACGCCAACTTGGCGGCCGTGCGGGCCACCGCCCTGACCTATACGCATCCGGTCGATCTTCCTCCGGGCCATTACACGGTCGAAACCGCCGTGGTGGACCGCGAAGGAAGCCAGGCCAGCGCCGAGACCGCACAAATCGACATCCCCGCGCCGTCCAAGGGCGTCGGGATCAGCAGTCTCGTGGTGGTGCAACAGCTCGAGCCGGCCAACGCCCAGGCGGACACCGCCGATCCGCTCACGTTCAAGGGAAAGCACGTAGTTCCGATGGTCGAGGCCACCGTCAACCCCGCTACCAAGCGGTACGTGTACTTTGTCGTGTATCCGGACAAATCGAACACGGAGAAGCCTAAAATCCACGTCGAGTTCAAGACCGGCGGCCAGGTGTTCGCGCAATCGACAGCGGACCTTCCGGCGCCTGACGCTACCGGGACGATACCCATGTTCGTGGCGGCCGCCACGCGGCCGGGCAATTGCGAGCTGCAGATCACGGCACTGCAGGGAAACGAATCCGCCACCGAGCATATCCAGTATGCCGTGGCAGCGCAGTAGCGAAGACTTCGATGGTCTCGAAGGGGATCGGAGTGAAATGACCTTCAGGCCGGGGATCATCCTGGAAGTGGCGCAGGTTCCGGTCCCAACCGCGTAGCCGAAGTGAAGAGCGGTAGTACCGATCAGCAGGTCGGCGAACGGGATCGCGCGCCCGGTCTGTTTCCCATCGGCGTCGATCCTTGCCGCAGCCTGGGCCACTTCTTGGTGAACGGCTCTACTGGGATTGCGGCAAAAACGGTGTCCAGGTACTCCCGCCGCTCCTGGCACGCTCTGGTGTGTTGGCACGGTGGAGACCGTGCTCCAGTTCGACTACGGTAATGGAAGAGATCACGATGTCCGTCTCACCGTGAACCTGTGCGAGCGTGGCTAGCAGCTCACTAACGGATTTGGCATCACGCTCGGCGGCGATCAATACGCGGAGTCGAGGACTAATCCCATGAAGGCGGGTTCAACGGCCCGCTGTGGGCATCGATGGCCGCTTGCCCATCTTTGGCGAAGTCGGGATCGGGTACAGGCGCATAGCCGAGCTTCTCTTCATAAGCCTTCGCCAGCGCGATGCACTCGCTGATCTTTCTGCCCGTACCTTGCGGCGTTCTGATAACGGCGACGGGGCGCTGGTCTTGCTCCACGATTACTTCAACGCCAGCCTGCACTTTGGCCCGCACGGCGTGGATGTCGCGAGTGAGCTCGGCTTCTGTGATGCGGACCGTCATTCCGTCTTCGATTATACCGGTCATTTCTCCTCGTTGTCCTTCGGCTTCCTCGGCGGCGCCTCAACCACTGTGACGTTACCGAGCCGCGACCGTTAAGGGAGCGGTTCCTCCTCGTCACTGCCCCGGCGACTGCCGCAGGATCTCGTCGGCCACATCCGCCACGGCGCGCATTTCAAGCACATCGTGCACGCGCACCAGGTGCCCCCCGCCCAGGATCGCCGCCGTCGCCGCGGCAGCCGTAGCGAACAGCGTCTCCCGTTCGGTCGGATGCGTCAGAAACGATTTGCGCGAAGGTCCCGTCAGAATGGGCAGGTCCAGGCTGGCCAGCTCATGCAACCGCGCCAGAATCGCCGAGTTCTGTTCCTTGCGCTTGCCGAAGCCCAGCCCCGGGTCCACCACGATTCGCGAGCGGTCGATGCCGCTGTGCCGCGCGCGGCTAACGGTGGCCTCCAGGTCGCGCACGATGGCGCCCATGACGTCGGGAAGGGGCGGCAGCTTGGCCCATGTCTCGGGACGGCCGCGCATGTGATTCAGGATCAGCCCGGCGTCGTGGTTGGAAACCACCCGCGCAAGCTGCGCCTCAAACGTCAGGCCGGTGGGATCGTTGATGATCTCGGCGCCGTGCTCCAGGGCGCGCTCAGCCACCTCCGCTTTGTAAGTATCCACGGAGATCGGAATCGTCAGGTGGCCGCGCAGACGCTTCAACACCGGAATGAGCCGCCGCAGTTCTTCCGCGGCGGAGATGCGCACCGATTCCGGCCGCGTGGACTCCGCCCCGATATCGATGATGTCGGCGCCCTGCTCTTCCATCTCCAGCGCGCGCGCGAATGCCCGGTCCGGGTCCAGATACTTGCCGCCGTCGGAGAAGGAATCCGGCGTCACATTCAA
>CABEEC010001070.1_pt1 | contig 13522 bp, 13 predicted proteins | sample 3423191 | NCBI WGS metagenome assembly CABEEC01 (sample SAMEA5534333, study PRJEB31848) | metagenome | biome: tundra; feature: field; material: soil | place: USA | collected 2013-05 | depth 0.15 m | reverse complement strand
GCCCCGCCCGTGAAGCTGTATAGCACCGTCTCATGGCCGCCGGCATCCAGCTTGTACACGGCGCCTGCGTTCGCCGTGCCGCCGCGATTAGTAGTTCCGTAGAGGTTGCCGCCCGAGTCGCGGATCACTCCTGCGTTGGGCCAACCTCCATCGGCACCACCCGTGAAGCTGTACAACACCGTCTCATGGCCGGTGGTATCCACCTTGTATACGACGCCTGCGTTCGCCGTGCCACCATAGTAAGTAGTTCCGTAGAGGTTGCCGGACGAGTCGCCGATCACGCCCGCTTGGGGGTTGGCTCCTTTCGGCGGGCATGCAAAGTTGTACAGCACGATTTCACTCGCGGGCGCCTGCGCCGGTCCTAACACAACGATCGCTATCGCACACGCGAACCATAAAAGACCCGTACGTTTCATGATGACCGTTCCCGTCCGCACTATTCTATCAGGTATTAGGGCAATCGGGGCTGTTTATCGCTATAATGGCTGGCGCAGTACGGGGTCATCGCGCGGTTCAATAGGAAGCTGGCGTCGCTGGGGCTGAGCAGGCGCTTCAAACTGAAAGCGCGGTGAATCAACTGACCAGCCGCAAAGAATTGAATTGCGCTGAAGAACTGGAGTCACCCACGATACGCGCGATTTCTCCGGAATTGCCGGCCTGCGCCTGGCGGACTGGATAGAAAGTTGATGCTTTGATCACCAGCACTCGACCAAGGGTAGCGCAGCCTGCAGTTCCCCGCTTAACATTTGCTTAAAATGGATCTGGCGGCTTGCCGCCCGGAGATCGATCGATGCCGATGACTCCATTCATGGAGAGATTCCCTGAGGTGGGCGCGCGCGAAACCAGGTCCGCTACGGTCACACAGCGGCAGGATCTTCCAGACGGGGAATATGGCTTCCTGGAGTTATATTGCGACGAGCCCGGCTGTGACTGCCGACGGGTGACGATCTGCGTGTTGCGGCCGGAGACGGGGTGGAGCAAGATCTGGGCCACTATCAGCTACGGCTGGGAGAGTGTGGATTTCTACAGGGAATGGGGCGGGGCCCACAGCGATCCCATCGAAATGAAGGGGCCGTGCCTCGATCCGCTCAACGCAGAAACCAAGTACTCATCCGCTCTCCTGAATCTGTTTCGAGTCCTTCTTCAGTCAGCGGATTACGTCGAGCGCCTCAAACGGCATTACCAGATGTTCCGGGACTCGGTAGAGAAAGGCGATGGCCGGCGGGGTAGCCTGGAAGCCAATCGCATCGAAAATAAGCGGAGGCGCCTCCGCGACCCGAAGCGTCGCCGCAGGCATCCTCACTGAGCGGCGCCAACGGTTCGTGCCACACCGAGACCACGTGGGCCGGCTCCTCGAAGGCTGCCTGACGAGTCGGTTCAAGCCAGAAGCTCACTGCAACGCCTGCTCCAAATCCCCAACCAAATCCTCCGCATTCTCCAACCCCACCGAAATCCGCAGCAAGTTCTGTGGCGTGCCCGTATTCGGCCCTTCCACCGACGCGCGATGCTCGATCAAGCTGTGTGTCCCACCCAGGCTGGTGGCGCGAGTGAAAAGCCGGACATTCGCGGCCACCTGCATCGCCCGTTCCCGCCCGCCACGCAACTGTAACGACAGCATGCCCCCGAACCCGGCCATTTGGCGTGCGGCAACCGCATGCCCCGGATGGCCGGCCAGGCCTGGGTAATGCACCGCCTCCACCGCCTCGTGAGATTTCAGGAATGCGGCAATCCGGCCCGCGCTCTCCGCCTGCGCCCGCACGCGGCATGGCAGCGTGTCTACTCCGCGCAGGATCAACCAGCAATCGAAGGGCGACGGCGCCGCACCGCCGAACTGTTGCGACTTGCGCGCCCGCTCAAACAGGTAGTTCTGATGTTTGGCGATCAACGCGCCGCCCACCACATCGCTGTGCCCACCGATATATTTCGTCGTCGAGTGCAACACCATGTCGATGCCCCACTCGAGCGGCCGCTGGAGGACTGGCGTAGCGAATGTTCCGTCGCACACGCTGATAGCATTGGCACGGCGGCCGATGGCCGCAATCGCGGAAAGGTCCGTGATTTTCAGCAGCGGGTTGGATGGCGTCTCCAGCCAAACCAGGCGGCTGTTCGGACGAACGGCGGCGTTCACGGCGTCCAAGTCGGTCATATCTATGTAAGACACCTCCAGCCGCCACTTGCCGAACACTTCGCCGATGACTTTCCGCAGTCCGTAGTACACATCGTCGGGAGCGATGATGTGGTCGCCCGGTTCCAGACCTTGAATAATGGCGTTGACCGCTGCCATGCCGGAAGGGAACGCCAGCGCTTCGGCGCCACCCTCCAGCGCCGCGAGGCACTCTTCCAGGCAGCGGCGATTAGGATTGCCCTCCCGCGAATAGCTGAATCCAAGCGGATACTCGCCATCGCGCGCTCTTTCAAAGGTGGTGGACAGGTAGATGGGCGGCGCGATGGCGCCGGTGGAGGGATCTGTGCGGCGTCCTGCGTGAACAGCCAGAGTCTCGATGTGCATACTGCCTACTCTACCCAAACGCGGCACATATCCGTCGAATGCATCCCGCCACCCTCAAGCTTCGCCGCCATCCCGCCGATGCAGGTGAAGAGCTATGAAGTCGATCAAGAAGATCAGTACAAAACTGCTGCTGGCCTTCGCCGTGGTGCTGGCGTTGGGCTACTCCTCCCTTACCGCCATCGGAGGGCTGGGTGGCGCCCTGGACGTAGCCGTCAACGGCACGGCGAAAAAGCTGCGCCTGGTCGGAGACCTGCAGGCCGGTTTCCAAGAGATGCGCGTCGACGCCGCCAAACTGGAGATCTCGCTGACCAACACGATCATCGGGCGGCTGGACACCCGCCAGGGGAGCGCGGAATCCACCTGCGGCAGTTGCCACACTTCGGACACCGTGGAAACGCAGAGACAACAGTTCGAAGCCGTGGCCGCCCGGCTGAGCGCGCAGGTCGCGCAGTTGCGTCCGTTGGTTGCAGGCGATGGCGAGAGGCAGGCCGCGCATACGGTGGAGACCGGAATCGCGGAATGGCTGGCGCTTTATCGCCAGTACCTGAAGCTCACGACCGCGCGCGATTACACCGCGGCGCACGAGGTCATGCTGGACCGGATCTATCCCCTGGTCGAGAGTATGGACAAAGCCGCCAAACAGCTCGCGGTCCAGCAGCAGGAACTCCTGGCGGCGTCCAGCCGGGAGGCCCACGCGCGCGTTTCCGGCAGCCGCATGGTCGTGTACGTTCTCATCGCACTATGCCTCCTGGCGGGGGGCGGCGTGCAGTGGATCGTGCGGGGTGTGAATCGAGTTTTGCGGCAATTCGCCGGTGAGATGGCGGCCATGAGCGGCCAGGTCACCGACGCCGCCCACCAGCTTGCCTCCAGCAGCCAGTCTCTGGCCCAGGGCGCCAGCGAGCAAGCCGCGTCATTGGAGGAAACTTCCGCCTCGACCGAGCAGGTACACTCGACGACACGCAGCAACGCAGGGCATTGCCAAAGCGCGTCCGCCGTTACCCAACAGGTCAACCAGCAGGTCGGCGAGGCGAACCAGAGTCTGGGCCAGATGATCGAGTCCATGCGCGCGATCAACGTCTCCAGCGGCAAAATCTCGCAGATTATCAAAGTGATCGATGAAATCGCGTTTCAAACCAACATTCTGGCGCTGAATGCCGCGGTGGAAGCCGCGCGGGCCGGCGAAGCGGGCATGGGCTTTGCGGTGGTGGCCGACGAGGTCCGCAACCTGGCACAACGCTGCGCCCAAGCCGCCAAGGATACGGAAGCCTTGATCGAGGAATCGATTACCCGGTCACGCGAAGGCAGCACGAAGCTGGATCAGGTCGCCGGCGCTATCGGGACCATCACGGGGAGCGCGGCCCAGGTGAAAGGGTTGATCGATCAGGTTAGTAACGGCGGCCAGGAGCAGTCCCTGGGCATCGAGCAGATCTCGCGGGCGCTAGTCCAGATCGAACAGGTGACCCAGAAAACGGCCGAAAACGCGCAGGAGAATGCGGCCGCCGGCAAGGCACTGACCGAGCAATCGGAGGCTTTGCAGGGAGTCGCGGAGAGGCTGTCCACGCTGGTCTGAGTTGCATCAGCGATCAGCTTTCAGACAGCGGTGCCGGCGCCCGGCGGTCGGGGTTTGACGCTGAACGCTGAAAGCTGAGCGCTGATAGCTTGCCTTCCTACACGCTAAACGAACTGCCGCAGCCGCACGTGGACTTTACTTGCGGATTGCTGAACTTGAACCCGGAGCCTTCCAGGGTCTCCACGAAGTCCACTTCGGCCCCGTCCAAGTACAGCAGGCTGGCCTGGTCGACGAAAACCTTCAGGCCGCTGAAGCTGTAGGTCTTGTCCAGCATGTTGGGCTGGTTCTCGAAAGCCATCGAATAGCTGAAGCCCGAGCATCCCCCGCCCACCACTGCGATGCGCAGTCCGGCCGGCTTCGGCTCTTGCGAATCCAAAATCTCCCGCACCTTGCCGATTGCTTTTTCCGTCAATTGCACCATTGAAGTCTTAACTCCTCCCTGAGAACTTGTCCCGCGCCTGCCATTATACCCGAGCCAGACCTGGACAGCCAACTAAATGGATGCCCCCAAAGCGCTTAAGTTGCGGGAATCTGCTATTTTTGGGGTGGGAAGTTGAAACCGCGGATGAGCGGTCCGCGTCGGAATCGGTGTATGGGAACACTGAGCGGCGCGTTACCACTCCCCGCCTTCGGTACCGGGATTGCGACGAAAACCAGAGTGGATTACCTGAACACCCAGGAAGGCGCATTGGTCCGCCGCGCGCAGTCGGGCGAGGAGGCGGCTTTCCGCGAAATCGTGGAAAAGTACCAGTCCAAAGTGTTCTCCATCATTCACGGCATCGTGCGCCAGCGCAACGACGTGGAAGATATTGCGCAGCAAGTGTTTGCAAAGGTTTACGTGTCCATCAGGAATTTCGATTTCCGGAGTTCCCTGATCACCTGGATCTATAAGATCACCGTGAACGAGTGCTTCGACTACTTGCGCAAGAAGAAGGTGCGCAAGCTGGTATACGAAAGCGATTTGAGCGAAGACGAAGTGCGCCGCGTGGAGAACGCCGATCCCGCGATTGATCGCCAGCCGGCTGCGGACCTGAATCTGGCGCGCCGGGATTACGTCCTGAAACTCCTCAGCCGGGTATCGGAAGAGGAACGCATGTTGTTGATGCTGAAGGAGGTTGAGGGGTATTCGGTGGATGAGTTGGCGTCCATGACGGGCATGAACGAAAACACCATTAAGGTGAAATTGTTCCGGGCACGGCAGAAACTGGTGAAGGCGGCGCAGCGTCTGGATAGATCTCCCGGCTTGGTGGCCGGTTGAGGGGCGATTGAGCGGATGCAACCGGGTTGCTCCGCCGGGACGAGTTGAACCCTGAAAGAGGGTAGTTGGATCCCCAGAAGCGGGCAGGGCACGAAAAGACTCGCGGGGGGAAGAGTTGAGAAGTTTAGTTTTGTAAGGGAAGAAGGCTATGCACGCGGTAATCGTTAATGATCTTGAGCAGTACTTGAGCGGTCGTCTGCCGCCTTCGGCTCTCGACCGCTTCCAAGCCCACCTGGCAACCTGCGGCAAGTGCCGCCGGGAAGTTGACGAGATTCAGGAGTCCATCAGGCTACTTGCCTCGCTGAAGCCTGCCGGGGTTGTGGACCCTCCTCCGAGTTTCGTGGCGCAAGTCATGCAAACCGTCGCGGAACGGCTGGCGCCGTCCTTCTGGAGTGCTTTCGGGGATTTCGCGTTTGGGCGTCGCGTGGTGTTCGCTTCCTTGCTGACCCTGGCGGTGCTGGGCACTATCCTGGTGTCTCGCGAAGAAGCATACGCGCCCAATCCGACCACCCCTGAGGCGGTGATGGCCAACGCCGCGGGCTCTCCGAACGCCGACCAGATGCTGGCGACGCTGGCAAGCTATGAGCCATAATCTGCTCGCGAAGCCCGCCCAGATCCAATTCTGGGAGTCTCCCAAGTTCGCCGGCGCAGGCGTGTTGCTGTTGGTGTTCCTGTGCGGGGCCGTGGCCGGAGCCGTGGCCATGAACCTGGGCGCACACACCATACTGCATCCACATCCTTTTTGGGACAACAGCGCCAAAACCGAATACCTGAAGAGTGTGAGCAGGCAGCTCGATCTGACTCCCGATCAAGCGGCCCAGATGTCCAGCATCCTGGACGATTTCGCGAAATACTATCAAACCGTCTTGTCGGACGGCAAAGCCCGTATTTTTAACATCTTGACCGGCGAGCAAAAGCGCAAGTTCGAGAAAATGCTGAAAGAACGCCCGCAGTAGTTGATCCGGCCTGCCTACGCGCGGCACCCCGCTCCTTGACAGCCGGTTGCTCCGCGGCGCAATATTCCTCTATGCACACTTTGCAGTCATCTCTGGCAGGCGCCGCGCTCGTCTGCCTCGCGGCCTGGACCGCGTGTACCCCCGCCGTGCCGCCCGAGGCCCAGCTTCATCGCATGGGAGAGCGCGTGACCGTCGGTTCTCTCGTCTATAACGTCTTTGAAGATCAGTGGAAAGCCCAACTGGGGCAGGGCTCCGGCACCCGCGTGCCGAAAGACCGCTTTTTCCTGATCCGCCTGAGCGTGGTCAATGGCGGTTCCACCGACCTCATGGTTCCCGCGCTGACCCTGGTGGACGATGCCGGCCAGACCTCCCAGGAGCTCCCTGACGGCGACCAAGTCCCCGAGTGGACCGGTTACCTGCGGCGGGTGAAGCCGGCCGAAACACTACAGGGCAACGTGGTCTTCGACGTCCCGCCCAAACACTATCGCTTGCGGGTAACCGATGAGACCAGCCAGAAGAGCCGCGATATCGATATCCCGCTCCACTTCGCATCGGAAACCCCCGACATGCCGACGCAGCAATGAATATGCTTACTCACCTCACCCCGCTTCTAGTCCTCCTGCTAGCCGGCTCCCTGTTAGCAGCTACGGCGCCCTTGGCCGTCGTCCGGCCCACCGTCTCCGATCGCGACGGTGGCGTTGCCGTGCCCAGCAGTTTTGTGCACGATCCGGGCGAAACCATGTTCTTCAGCTTCCAAGTGGATGGCTTTGCGGCCTCGTCCGCCGACCGGGTCCACCTCAGCTACAAGCTGGACGCCTTCGATTCGCACGGCGTGCGCATCATGGAGCCGGCCGCAGCGGAGATCGAAGAGACTCTCGCCCCGGAAGACAAGAACTGGAAGCCCACTGTCCGCCAGGAAATCGTGATCCCGCCCCTGGCGGATTCGGGCAACTACAAAATCGCCATTTCCGTGACCGACCTGATCGCCAAGGCCACGGCCACCAAAGAGGTCCCCTTCGAAGTCCGCGGGCGCCGCGTGGACCCCAGCGACACGCTGGTGATTCGCAATATCCACTTCTACCGCGGAGAGGAGGACCGGGAAGCTCTGTCGAAGGCCGGTTACCGGCCCGGCGACGCGGTCTGGGCGCGCTTCGATATCATCGGCTATAAGTATGGGGACGGCAACGCCATCGACGTCAGCTACGATGTATCGGTGCTATCGCCCAGCGGGAAGGTGCTTTACACCCAATCGCAGGCGGGCGCCGATCGCAGCCAGTCGTTCTATCCCAAGCGCTACGTGCCCGCCGTTTTTAGCCTGGCCACCAAGCACGACACACATCCCGGCGAGTACACCGTGTCGATCACCGCACATGACGGCGTGGGCAACCAGACCTGCGAGGCCCGCCAGAGTTTTACAATCGAATAATCGCACCGGTCGTCGAATATAATCATGCCAAACAGTCTTGTTCTGGGCCTTCGCCCGATCTCTATCGAAGATGTGGAAGATGTAGCCCGCCGCGAGGCGCGCGTTGAGTTTGCCGAGCCGGCGCGATCCCGTATCCGGCAAGGCCGCGTGAAATTGGAGGAGCGCCTGGCCGCGGGCGACCGGATCTACGGCGTCAATACCGGCGTGGGCGGCAACATCAAATTCGCGCTCGATGCCGAACAGACCGAACGCTTCCAGCACAACCTGATGAATCACCTCTCCTGCGGCACCGGCGCGCCCTTGCCGCGGGACGTGGTGCGGGCGGCCATGCTGCTGCGCCTGGCCACGTTTTCCCGAGGCTCTTCCGCCGTGCGCTGGGACCTGGTTTCGGCGCTGGAGGAGTTGCTGAATCACGGCATCGTCCCGGTGGTCCCGCGCTATGGATCGGTCGGCGCCAGCGGCGACCTGATGCCTTCCGCCTACATCGCGCGCACGCTGTTGGGCATGGGCCTGGCCGATTACCAGGGCCGCCGCATGCCGGCAGACGAGGCGTTGCGGGCCGCCGGTCTCGCCACCATGCGCTTCGCCCCCAAGGAAGGCTTGGCGCTGATCAACGGCACCACTGCGATGACCGCTTTCGCCGCGCTCATCTGGGTGGACGCGTGGCGCGTGCTGCGCGCTCTGCTCGGCGCGGTGGCGCTGTCCATCGAGGCGCTCCAGGCGCCCTCCGAGCCCTATCGGCCCTGGGTTCACGAGAGCAAGGGCCATCCGGGCCAGATCGCCGTGGCGGCGTACGTCCGCGATCTGCTCGATGGCAGCGGATTCGTCACCGAATCGTTTATTCAAAGCTGCTACTCGCTGCGCTGTGTGCCGCAGGGCCTCGGCCCGGCCTGGGAAGCGCTGGATGCGGCGCGCGCCGTCGTCGAACGGGAAATCAATTCGGCCAACGACAATCCGCTGATCGATCCGGAAACCGGCAATCTGTACCGCGCCGGCAACTTCTATGGCGGCCACATCTCCCGGCTGCTGGACACGTTCAAGCTGGATTTCGCGATTGAAGCCAACTGGGCCAATGCGCTGTTCGCCCTGCTGGTGGACGACAAGTTCAATGGCGGCCTGCCCGCGAACCTGGTGCCCGACCCGGGCATCAATTCCGGATTCAAAGGCATGCAGTTGAGCATCACCAGCCTGACCTGCGCCATTCGCCAGATGGCCGGCCCGAGTTCCATCCATTCCCTGCCGACCGAGCAATACAACCAGGATGTGGTGAGCCTCGGCATGCACTCGGCCGTGACCGCCGCCGAAGCCCTTGAGTGCCTGCGCAACGCGGCCGCCATGGTGCTGCTGGCCGCGACACAGGCGGTGGACCTGCGCGGTGGCCCCCAGCGGCTAGGGCAGGGAAGCCGCCGCATCTACGACGCCGTGCGGCAGGTGGCGGCGTTTCTGGATCGCGACCGGCCCATGGAAGGCGACATCGCCGCGCTCGCCGAGGAGATCCAGGCGGGGCGGGGTCCCGGCGCGGCGTAGTCCCGATAGGTTAATCGGCCAGTCCCGCGAAACAGCGCCGTGCTCAGGTAGCGTTCGCCGAATGACGGGATGATCACGACCATCAGCTTGCCCGCATTCTGCGGCCGGCGCGCCACCTGCAATCCGGGCCACAACCCGCGGTTACAGCTTCCAATGGCCTCGTCCGGCAAGGACGCTGTGCAAGGGCCGTGCGATGCGCGCGAAGCGCTTGCCTTAAGGCAGCGCATGCGGGCGCTGGTGTACAATTCCCCAATACGGAGGAGACCGAATTGTCTATGCCCGACGAACATCCGACGCCTGAACACATTCTGCAAGTGGGCATGGGCTTCTGGGCGTCCAAAGCGCTGCTCAGCGCGGTGGAGATCGGGGTATTCACCGAATTGGGTAGGCACCCCGAGGATCTGGAGACCCTGCGCGGCCGCCTGGGCCTCGATCCCAGAGCGGCGCGCGACTTTCTCGATGCGCTGGTAGCGCTCGGGTTCCTTGTCCGGATTGATGGCACGTATCACAACACGCCGGCTACGGACCTGTATCTCGACAAACGCAAGCCTTCGTATCTGGGCGGAATCCTGGAGATGGCCAATCATCGGCTATTCGGCTTCTGGAATCGTCTCACCGAGGCGCTCCGCACCGGCAAGCCGCAGAATGAGGCAAGAACCGGCGAGGCTTCCGCCTTCGAAGCGCTGTACGCGGATCCCGCCCGGCTGCGCGAGTTTCTCGCCGCCATGACGGGAATCAGCCACGGCGCCAACCTGGCCATCGCCGCAAAGTTTCCTTGGACCCGGTACCGGACCTTCACGGATGCCGGTACGGCCCAGGGCGACACGGCCGTGCAGATTGCCCGCGCGCATGCGCACCTGTCCGGCATGGGATTCGACTTGGCCGAAGTCGGGCCGATCTTCGAAGACTACGTCGAACAGAACCAGCTATCCCAACGTCTGCGCTTCGTTCCGGGCAACTTCTTCAGCGACCCATTGCCGCAGGCGGACGTAATCGTCATGGGCCATATCCTCCACGATTGGGGTCTGGCGGACAAGCGCAGGCTCGTGCAGAAAGCGTATGCGGCCGTGCCGGCCGGCGGCGCCCTGATTGTATACGAAAGCATTATCGACGACGAGCGTTCGGGGAATGTCTTCGGGCTGCTCATGAGCCTCAACATGTTGATTGAAACCGCCGAGGGATTCGACTACACGGGGGCGGACTGCATCGGCTGGATGAAGGAAGCCGGATTCCGCGAGGCACATGTCGAGTACCTGGTAGGCCCGGACTCCATGGTGATTGGGATCAAATAGGGCGCCACGCGGCCGCTCGCCCCGTTAATTAACAAAAGAAGTCTAGAAACTTTGCGGCCCAGCGTGCGATCCTTAACGTTCGCTCGCAAGCTACGAAGTCAAAGCCGCGCCTGCCGGGCTGGCCGTCTGCCTGATCGCTACCAGTGCGGCGGTTTATCGCGCTTCGACGAAATTGGTGGAGAATGCCCGCTGGGTGGCTCACACCCACGACGTCCTCACGCAGCTCGAAGCCACCGCGGCAGGCGTCGCCAAGGCCGAAACAGAGCTGTGCGGGTTGCTCATGACGGACCAGGAGTCCTATCTGGTTCCTTACTCCGCAGGCCTGACCAAGACCCGCCACCGGCTCGAAGCGGTCCGGAAGTTGACTGCCGACAACCCCCGCCAACAGGCCCGCGTCGACAAGCTGGAGCGCTTGATTCTGCACCGCCTCGACTTGCTGGAGGCGCTTCTGAAGATTGGTCACGACCAAGGCTTCGGCGCCGCCCGCCGGATTCTCACCTTCGACCAAGGCCCGCAATACATGGAAGAAATCCGCCAGGGAATTCAAGACATGGAGCACGAGGAGCAGGAAATCCTGGCGTCGCGCTTCGCCCAGCAGGAGTACCCGCGGGTGCGCGAGATGTTCACGCGGGGATCCGTGCTGGCGAGCGATTGGTACAAGGAACGTTTGCGCGCGAAACAGGAGCGCGACATCGCCTTGTGGAGCCGCCACATCGCGGCATTGGAGGCCTTTGTATCCGGCCCCGGGTCGCGACAGTTCGACGTGCGAAGCCGGCTTGCCGAAGCCCGCGCGCAGATGACGCGCGTCAGCTCGGTGGCGTACCTGGCGGAACTGGTGGGCACCATAGGGGCGGATCCATTCACGGATGGCCACTAACACTTTCCGTGATCCGGGGCAATTTGGTGGGGTGCCTGGGATCGAGCATACGCCGCACTTCCTTCTCGTCGCAACCAAGTTTTCGCGCCAACTGCATATTAGTCATTCCGGCCGCCTACAGCCGTTCGCCCCGCGCCGCTTTTGGGATCTCCCGTCCGCCGGCAACCCTTCCGGCGATCGCCTCCTCCAGACAATCCGCAGCCTGCCAAAGCGCATCCCTCTCTCCGTTTCCCTGCGTGATGCCCAGTGTCTGATATGCGCCGCACAAACTCGCCGCCTCTCACACTCCTATCGGACAAACATGTCCGGCTGGCAACCGAAATCGGCCATGTCTGTGCTCAGTGACCGGCTATGACCTGCCGGGCCGGATGTGTCCGGACTCTGGACGCTCACGCGGTCCTGGGCAGCACCTCACGTCTTACCGCGTTGCCCAGTCGATCATCCGCCACCTCCAACTCCCAGGAGGCCTGCATGTTCATCGAGAACCGGGGTGTCGTGCCGAAGCAGCGCGACAGCCGGAGAGCGGTGTCCGCCGTGATGCCGCGCTTCTCATTAACAATGTCGTTGATGGGCGTCGCAGGCACCCGCAGCGCCTGGGCCAACTGGTGCGCCGACATGCCGAGAGGAGACAGGAACTCTTCGCGGAGGATTTCTCCCGGGTGAATGGAGGATTGCCTGCCCACAAGCCATCCTACCCCAGAGGCAACCGGAGAAACCCCTTCTGATACGATGAGCGTTCTATGAAGACCTCGCCTCGCCGCCTCGCCCCATGGCTTCTTCTGCTTGCCATTGCAGGAAGCCGAACTCAAGCGCAGACCCCCGAACGCTTCTCCCCCGGCAAGATGGACACGTTCCTCTACGGCGCCGCCTTCTACGAAGAATACATGCCGGAGGATCGCCTGGACAAAGACGTCCAGTTGATGCAGCAGGCCGGCCTCAACGTGGTCCGCGTGGGAGAATCCACCTGGAGTCTTTGGGAGCCCGAGGATGGCCGGTTCGAGTTCGCCTGGATGGACCGCATCGTGGAACGCCTGGCGCGCGCGCAGATTCGCGTCATCATGGGCACGCCCACCTACTCGATTCCGCCGTGGATGTTCAAAGAGCATCCGGAGATTCTGGTAACCCGGCTGGACGGCCAAAAAGCCACCTACGGCATTCGCCAGAACATGGACATCACCAACCCGGATTTTCTGCGCTATGCCGAGCGCGCGATCCGCAAGATTGCCGAACATTATCGCGACAATCGCACGATCATCGGATACCAGATCGATAACGAGACTACTTCGTACGGCACGGCGGGTCCTAATGTGCAGGCCGGCTTCGTGCGCTACCTGCAGGAGAAGTTCTCCAGTGTCGACCGCCTGAACAAGATCTGGGGACTGGTCTACTGGGGCCAGAGCCTGCATGACTGGTCCGAGGTTCCGCCGCGCAACGGTATTCTGAATCCCGGCTGGAAACTGGAGTGGGACCGCTACCAGGACTCGCTGGCGACACACTACCTGGCCTGGCAGGCCGCGCTGGTGCGCGAATACCTTCGTCCCGACCAGTTCGTCATGCAGGATTTCGGCGGCGCCACCCGGTCGGACGTCAACGAGTACGCCATCTCGAAGAGCCTGGATATTGCGGGCATCAATCCCTACCATCCGACGCAGGATCTCTACGACGGCGAAGGCTCCAGCTACGGCGGAGATTTTGCGCGGTCGCTGAAGGGCGCGAACTACTTAGTCACTGAAACTAACGCCCAGACGATCGGCTGGGATTCGCGCACGCAGTTTCCGCCGTACGACGGTCAACTGCGCCAGGATGTCTACCTGATGGCCGCCACGGGCGCCAACATGGTCGAGTACTGGCATTGGCACTCGCTGCATTACGGCCAGGAGACCTACTGGAAAGGCGTGCTGCCGCACGACCTGGAACCCGGCCGCGCCTATGCGGAGGTGGGGCGCACCGCGCATGAATTGCAGCGCGTCGGGCCGCAGATCGTCGATTTGAAGGCATCTCACCCTGTGGCGCTGCTGTACAGCAACGATTCGCGCCGCGGCACCGATTACATGCCGTTTCTGGTGTCGCAACCGGGCGGCGATATGCCCTGGAGCCATCCGGGCGG